>WLWG01001126.1_pt1 | contig 25224 bp, 31 predicted proteins | sample 6712871 | NCBI WGS metagenome assembly WLWG01 (sample SAMN12718693, study PRJNA515312) | sponge metagenome | isolation source: marine sponge | host: Mycale hentscheli | place: New Zealand: South Island, Marlborough, Capsize Point | collected 2003-05-01
TCCGTCAATCGCTTGATCTAATTGACGTTGTAACTCAGCTTTAATTAAAGAAAACGCAGCCATAAATTCTGAATGATCAGAATCCTGTTCATGTTGCGGTAAACCATTACTGTTTAAATAATCATCAATAACATTTAAACGGGTCGCATCCAAAACCGCCATAGCATTTTTAATTTCCAATACCATTTCACTCCCCATAATTCGCATTAAGAAAATCGCGCAACTGAGCCATTTTTTCAAACACCATTTTCCCGTGTGGGTTTGGTAATATTATATTGTATCGCCGATAGTTTGCCCCGCGTCGTTCAACGCGGATATCGATCACATCGCCATTAGCCATAGTAAACTGCCAATCTGGCGGCAATCCAATCCGTTTTATTTGTTTAAGTTTAATCATAAAAAAACCTCACTTTCTATCTATATACGCTTTTATGCGATTATATAGGAGCAATCAAGTTAAAAACGCTATCCCAAGCAAATTTCTTTTCACAAGAAAAAACAGCCTCAGTTTTGAGGCCGTTGCTTTTTAACTCTATCGCCTGTTTTGCATGATACAAAAACAAGAACGGCGCAGTCTCAGGTTTGGCTTGTTTCTTTACCAATATCCAAGAACTGGAGCTTTTATGCCTAGTTAACCAAGCGACTTGGTGCGGGCTTAGATTAACGGCGTTAGCTTTACAAAACTTTAACTCAACAAAATGAAACAAACCTAACTCATCACAAATCAAAAGATCGGGTATACCTTGCCCCGCCCAGTTTTCAATTCGAGTTAGTATCAGCTTCCGATGTTTCGAGTTCTTCACCGCCGTCTTCAACTGTTGATAGAAGCCCGCTTCCGTCTTCATCTTGATCGGGAGTGATATCGATGGCATTGCCATAAGTATCCTTTAAATCCTGTAGAGCTTTCAAAACATCATCTTTGCTCATGCTGTCGATGCTACCGTGTCTTATCTCAGACTTCGAAACATATATATCACCTTGCGCCATGCCTCGACGGTACTCAGCTTGAACAGCCGCAGAGTATGCGCCGTTCTCTAAAGCAACATCTCTAATCTTTTGAAGATCTCTAACGTGCCGTTGATAGGTAACTCCAAACTTAGCATCAAGCTCATCTCGAAATTCCCTAATGGCTTTGCAAACATGTGGACTGATATACGGGTTGGTCATTTGACTGGCTCGAACGGGAGCAGACTTTTTAGAATAGCCTGCCCGCTCCGCAGCTTCCATGCCAGTGATAGTTCCGTCGTTCGCCACGAGTTCCTTTACAAAGATCTCTTGCATCCTTGTAAGCGGCGAATTTTCATTCACGCGCTTTCGACCTCTAAGCTCATCAGGATTTTGTTTGTTGTACTTTTTGGCAGTCGGCTTTTTCTTTTGCCGGATTACCAAACCTCTTGGTATTACTGGTTCTTGTTTTGACATATTCCTAACCAAAACTATTTCGCTATAAATTTCTTATAAACGTAACTTTTATATATATACCAGAAAAAAATAAAAAAATAAAAAAAACAATTTAGGCCCTTATAACGCAAATCTTGATTTAAGCTGTCTAGGGGTACACCACTGTTTGTCATGGTGTAACCACTTATGTAACCGCATATCTACTATATAAAAAAGGGGTTTGAAGGCCCAAGTTACACGGTTACACGGGTTACGGCCTTTTTTTACAAAAAATATTTTTTTTTATTTTCAGCTCTATATATATAAAACGTAACTTTAATAAGAAAAAAGGGGCCGAAGCCCCTCTCTTAACCTTTGTCCCATTCGTCAGGATCTATTTTGGTAGCCTCCCAAGCAATACATTGGTTTAGTTCTTTAATCGCTAATTTGCGTATTTTTTCAAACGGCAAATCATCGTCGTAATTACTAAAGTCAAAATAAGTACACGAGGCTTCTGATACACTAAATATCCACGGTCGTTTTAAATAAACTCCCACGCCCCAAGGTTCGTCTTGGACGCTATCGATAATACGATGATGTTTTTTGTGGATGATGTTTAGATTAGACATGAGAAACTCCTTTCAAGAGTTTGCCCGCGGACCGTGGCCCGCGAGGCGTGGTTTATTTTAACTTATCATAATTTGTATGCGGATCGATTAGATCTCTCGTAAAGTTCAGCATACCTTTCAGCGCCCACATTCGTTGAGGTTCTTGAGCGCAACCTAAGTTGTGCTCTTCTAGTATTTTAATTGTTTCTTCCAAAACATCTTTGGATGCTTCGAAAGCCTCAATATCAACTGGTACGTTTATCCAATGATTTACTTTATACATGACTATATCCAAACTCAGCGTTACATCGTTTAAGTTCGTAATCGGTTAGTACGTTAGCTTTTGCCAGAGCTATCAAAGTGAACCTGGCTGAGTAACAAAGACCTAATACTTCTTCGTTCCAACCCATTGTGTTTGAGTAAAGCAACGCTCGACCAATTAGTTCATCCATTAAGGCATCGCGTTTAGTGCTTATCCAGAAATGTTTTTTTGTAGAACGAACAGGATCTGGGACTTCGCAATCACAGTCTGAACAATCGATAATAAAACGTTGCGGTATTCTTACTAATTTAACCATGATGGTTTTTCCTCATAAAATTAATCTGACATGATCGGGCGATTGCCCTAGTCGGGTTTGAGGATTAACGATTTCAAATAGCGTAAGACAAATCACCTTTTGGCTTACTTTAAGTATAGGAATGTATGCGATATTGTAAAGTGTTACGTTACGTCACTTGCTTAACCGTTGCTTAAATGCAACACTCCCATTCACATATTCAAATGTGTTTATGTTTAAAAGTTCGGATCGTAAAGTTCGCCATTTTTTAGTTTTTCTCTAAGCTCCGTGAGCCGTGACGCAAGGTCGATAAGTCTTGTATCGTTGAGGCCATTTTCCCAGATAATATCGTCGTAGGATTTTTGTAATTTCTTCATTTCTGCGGTAACGTCTGTAAGGCGTGGATCGTCGTTCATATTTGTATTCCATTGGTTCGTAGCTTTCTGACAAATTCTTTAAGTTCGTTGCGGGCTTGGTGTAAGTCTCGCTCTATGTTGGGTCGAGCGTCGTATCGATAGCGTTCGGTTTCGAGGTTATCGACTTGCTGTTTAAGAAACCTGTATTCGAATTTATGTGCGGGGGTTAGTGTTTCGTCACCCATTATGGTCGTTCCCTTGGTTTGATTAGTTTGTTGGAGGCCACCTGAGTGCCTTTACAACTTATCATAACGGTATCGTGGTGTTTTTCCATGATATTGTACATTGCGTCTTTGGAGTAGCTGCAAGCGTCATAACTTGGGAAGACGATGTTATGGGTTACTTGTTCACCTTGAACAAAGTAACTGAGCACCATGAACGTGAAGTATTTTATCATTGTTCAATCCCTCTCCACTCAATAAACAGATCTTTAATTAAACGCTTGGTCATGTACCGCAGTGCGCGGTTATGGGCATGTCCATCGGTTTCGACGCGTTCACGTTCCATGAGCTTACGGGTGTCATAGACTTTTCTATATGGCCCCGCGTTTTCTTCTTTGCCTTGAGCCTTGAGAAGACTGTCTCCGATTGTCCAGAAGACGGCATGTCTGGAGGGGCTGTATCCGTGCATTATAGCCATGTCTTTGTTGGAGTGCTTACGTTGGCGTTCACCTTCGACCACGGCAAGTCCCGCACGTTTGTAGATCCCGTCCAGTTCTTTATCATAGGCCATGAAGTCGCCTATCTCTCCGACTGTGGCTGCAAGACCAAGATGCCCAAAACCTTTGACTTTGTCTACAAAAGTCGAAACGGGCAGCGTCTTGGCATAGTTTGCTAATTGCTTTTCAAGCCGCTTGCGCTCTTCCAGTATTGGCTTACGTGCCTCGAACAGCGCATTAAACTGAGAGAACTCGATTAGATCGGCGTTGCCAGTGCTTAGTTCTTTGTAGAACTTATCACCTTCTTTCTTATCCCCGTCGCGTAGGGAGCGGCACATGGCTTTGATTTGCAACACCAGTTTGGTGTCGGCGCGTACCATGTTTTGGCGGTCACGCCAGTAGTAGTTTATTTGTGCGATAGTCTGGTCTTCATATCTTGTGTCCATATTGGATCTCCTTGGTTGCGAGGCGCTCGTCAAAGGGCATTTCTGCGTTGTTATGTTGGCCTCTGGTTAAAATTAATTGGGAAGGGTGTGCGTTGCTTACAAGGCATTTCTGCGAGGCTCTGGTGCCCCTTCCCTTGAGAGGCGTGTGATCCTTGGCATTTCTGCGAATGATGTTTGACCTCTGGTTAAAATTGGGGAAGGGAGAGCATTGTTTGGCATTTCTGCGTGGAATGGGTGTCCCTTCCCTTGGGAGCGCACTAAGTGTGACATTGCTGTGCCATGACTTTGGCTCCCGTAAACTGGTCGGGAAGGGTGTCGCTCGTATGGCATTGCTGCGCCGCATTAATGACCCTCCCCTTGGGAGCAATCACGCATTGGCATTTCTGCGTCAGATCCTTGGCTCCCGTAAACTAATCGGGAAGGGTGCGCCTCAATTGACATTACTGCGGCATTCTCCTGACCCTCCCCTAACTGGTGGGAGCGGGCACAACGAGACATTTCTGTGCAAATGTGTTGGCTCCCGTAAACTAATCGGGAAGAGCGGACCCTGCTTGGCATTTCTGCGATCCTGTGGCGACCCTTCCCTAACTGGTGGGAGCGATCTTCGTATGGCATCTCTGCGCTGACACACTGGCTCCCGTAAACTGGTCGGGAAGGGTGTACTACGCCTGACATTCCTGTGTTAATTGACTGACCCTCCCCTAACTGGTGAGAGCGACATAAGTTTGACATTTCTGTGCAGCTTGGTTGGCTCCCATAACTAATCATTTTTGTAAAACCGCGGCGTAAGTTTCCTCCACCTCTTCTGGTGTCCAAACATCTCGAACAGTATCTTTATCGGTATCAAGACGGGACTGAATTGCGGTCCAAAAATTATGTTGTTGCGTATGATGCTCAACTCTATTGCGTTCAAACTGGATTGCTTTCTCCAGATCTTCTTTTGTGGCATCTCCAAGCTTTACGCCTGTTTCTGGTAAACGGTACGTTTCAAACAGATCCTTGGCATACGAACTGGCAACTTGTTTCCGTGACACGTTGGGCGTGGACACTTGACCTTTTTCGAGCACATGTTTCTTGAACATATGACGGTGTAACCCCGCCCGTGGTGCGGTATCCAAATAAGCGATTTTTTCAAGATGACGAGCGGTTGCTTCTATTCGCAACGCATCGTCGGTCTTTAGCATTTCAAGATAGTTACTTGCGGCTTCTGCTGAATTAGCGGCGTCGGCCCATGCTTTATCTACTGCTAGACTTACTAAACTTGTTCTCTGGTTCATTGATCATCTCCCTTATATTTGATCCGTGTGTTCACACCTAAGTTGTAGATGCACTCACGTTTAAATTCTTCTAGTTCTCTACGCATCTTGTCTAGATCCTTGCTTAGACAATCCTCCAATCGATCCACGACGTAATGCATACATACTCTGTCATCCATTATCTTGCTCCTCTATGTTGAAGTGAACGCCGTAAGTGTCAGGCGCTGTTTGATCCTCATCCCAAATGCGGTGTTCGGCAACGATGTGACGAGCTTCTTCTTCATTCTCAGCCTCTTCGTAAAATACGTTGGTCTGCACGACTTCAATACGATACTTTTTCATTACGCCACCTCCCGATACTCATAAGTGTAATTGAACTCAGCGTCTAAATAATGCCACGCCTGTTCGTATTCATAATCGTAATTTGTTCCGCCATTTTCCATCTCATCTTCAGCAAGGAGATGCGCCCAATGGTTTAGACTAGGCTCGTGGTCCAAGGCTAATTCTTCTTGAAAATAGACGTCACTCATCTTCGACCTCCAGTTCTCCAGTGCCACCGCACCATTCACACTCCACACGTTTGGTATCCAAATACCCTACGTCTCTGTCAAAGTTCTGTGGTCTAGGATACTCAGCCTCATACCATCCGTCACCGTCACAGTCTTCGCAAACCTTGCGGATTGGTTCTCTGTTGTAGAACACCTTTTCAAAGATATCGCTCAACATAATCTGTATTGGATCTACTTTGTGCATTCTTTTCCCTTCCTTGAAAAATAAATACGTTCTGCCAGATCACACACTTGCTTAGTTACGTCTTCGCCGTCCCAAGTGGTTTCCATGTCTGTGTGTCCAAAGTCTTGATCGTGATCGATCATTTCTAGAATTGCTTTTAATAGAGATGAAGCTTCGATTAAGAACGGCTCAATGCCGTTCTCTGTTTCAAACCACCCTTCAAGCTCAGGCATCTTCATCGTCCCCCTCTTCTTTTGGTTCCCAACACTCGTCATCACCGTTGACATAACGACCTTCAAACATGCCGCCCTCGTCTTGGTAGTCGGCATCTACTTTGATACCTAGCTCAACGAGATGGCTCCAAACCGGAATCGGCGGGGACCATGCTGTCCAACAATTAAAAGCAAACTCTGCCTCGCAATCATCTTCAAGAGGGTCGCCAAGGTCTGTAAATCCCTCATCCATTATTTCGACGTTACATACGTCCCACTTTGTACCCCAGTTATCACACCGCCAATCAAACCATGCGGGAGTAGAACAACTCTTTCTACTAACTCTAGGTTTGACAAACGTATTAAAAGGCATTGGTTTGATTAACTGACAGAACACTGGGTTTGCTAGTTCAAGGTGTTCGTAAATCTCTTTGACGATTTCCCGTGGTCCGCGAATATGGACTTGTTGATAACAATGATTTGGCATTTGATACTCCTCATAAGTTGCCGTTCTTGGTATCTAGCAACTGTATGGGAGTATGTCAACCCCTAGTCAATAAAATTATTAATGAACTTCATCGCTTGGGCCATCTTTAAATATTTCTTCGCCTATTTCCATCCGCATTGCGGCGTGTCCCATTGCGCCCGCAATCGTACCATAAACTGTTTGCGGGTCTTCGGATCCAAGCATCAATCTGTAAAGAACCGCGGTCAACGCTCCGCTAATCACGGCTCCCGCTGAAAAATCTTTGCCGGATAATTCTTTTAAGGTATCTTCAGTAAGATTATAACTTAGATTAAAATCTTCGTGGTGTTCTGTTTTCATAATATCATTCTATGTTAAAATGTATAAATGAAAAAGCCCCAAACCGAAGTTTAGGGCCTAATCATTTTTTATGAGGTGTCCCATCCATAAGCGACTTTATGGGACATGTCAAGCGACTTCACGATGTTTTTTGTATATTTCAAACATTAATCGTAATTGACCACTAATTGTACGCCCTTCAGCCTTAGAAATTGTTTTGATCTCCTGATATATCTCTATCGGAACCAAAACACTCTTCCATTTTTCAGTATCCATAACAAATCCCCTCTGATTATGTAGGAACATATAAGATGTTATGGGAAATTGCAAGAAAAAAGCCGCGGTAATGGAGCTAACCGCGGCAGTTGGGAGATATTAGCTTGTCAAAGCCTATCGAGCAGACCCCCAACTTGGACCTATCTCCACGTCACACAAGTTGGGTACACTTAATGGTAGCGCATTTTCCATGATCTTGGCAATATTTTTAGCTTCTGCGACAGTTTTTACCGACATAGCTATCTCATCATGTATTTGAATAAGGGGCAGATGCCCGCTTTCATACAGATCCACCATAGCTTTTTTGGTCATATCAGCGGCTGAAGCTTGTATCAGGCGGTTCAAAGCTTTGTAGGTGTAAGCCCTCTTTAACCTGACTGTATCACCATATGTTTTGACGGCATCTGCAAACCGTAAAGCTTTGTTCATGGCAAAACCATCTGGCTCCCAAAGCGGAAAACGGCACTTACGTCCAAGTAAGGAGCGTAACTCACCGTTGCTGTCCTTCTCGTTCAGCCTGTTCATCACGCCGTTCATCAAACCCTTCACGAACGGAACACGCGAGTGATACTGTTTGATTATGTCTTTGGCCTCATCTGTCTCAATGCCTAGCTGATCGGCTAGTTTTGCCACGCCCATGCCGTACATCATACCAAGGTTTATGGTCTTGGCCTGTTTACGAGGGATTTGAGCCATCTCTGCAACCATCGTATGGAAGTCCGTCTTTGGATCAGAGTTGTACATGTCCACAAACTCTTCTGCACCGCGGAGCGGGCTGTTTCTATTCTTGCCAAATACATGTGCATAATGGACCAAGATCCGTGGTTCCTGTTGCGAGAAATCTATTGCGGCCCACTGGTCCCCTTCTTCGGGCAAGAACAAACCGCGTATCATTGGCCCTAACTCTGGGTCACGGGCGGGGATTTGCTGAAGGTTTGGGTTGTTCATAGAGATCCGACCAGAAACCGTACCGCCATCGTCCGACCTAATCTGATTAATGTGCGAATGGATCCGACCATCGGAGCGGCAGTGCTTGAGTATTGTATTGATAAACGTGCCAGAAGTCTTGTTGAGGTTTCTTGCTTCAACGATTAGTTTTGGCAATTCATGTACGTGGTCCGATAAATACGACTTGGTAAACGACGGGGCATCTTTTTCAGTCCTTGGATAAGTTAATTCTAGCTTATCAAAAGCTTTTGCTATAGACTGCGCCGCCCAGATTTCCACGTCCATGCCCGTAAGTTTTCTTATACCTTGCAGTACACCTTTCTCGCGTTTGAGTAACTCGTCCCGTAATCTCTCTGCCTTGTCCAGATCAACACGAACACCGCGCCATGTCATATCGATCAGGCATGGCAGTAGTCTGGTTTCTAGGTCCACAATATCTGACACACCTTCAGTAATTATTTTGCTTTGAAAGAAGCTGTATAATTCCAGAGTAATCTCTGCATCTGCTTGGGCGTAGGGGCCGACAAACATGGCGGGCATCTTGTACATCTCTGACTTCGGGTCCAGACCAAAGGCTTGTGCGGCCTCGTTGAGTAGTTTCTCTGACTTGGTTTTATCCAGATAGTCAAAGGCTAGAGCGTTTAGGCTGTAGCTGAACCTGTTTTCGTCTAGCAGAGACCCTATCAGCATGGTGTCACATATTTTACCCTTGAGATCAAAGCCCATACGTCTGATCCAACCCGCATCGTATTGTGCGTTGTGCATGATCTTGTCAGCGGGGCACTCAAATACTTTCTTGAGCCAACGGTTGACGATCTTCTCGTCTAGATTACCGCCGCCATTGTGGCGTATTGGTATGTATCCTGACCATGTGTCGGTGGCTACTGCATAGCCAACAACTTCACCGTCTCCAGTTGCCCATCCTGGTCCGTTTGATTTTATGTGGGGATCTTTTGTTTCCACATCTATGGCAATTCGTTTGGCATCCGTTAGATCGGGTAGATCATGCGGAGGAACCCACTCACTTTTTGGAGCGAACATGTGCATTTGTAGGGGCATTACTTTTCTCCGCCAAGCGCAGCATAGCCACAGATATCAACCCAACCGTCCATGTGGTTAGACTTCATCAGTCGAGCGCATTTCATTAAGATCATACAGACCGATACTTGCTCTACTGTTATCTCTGTTTTTAAAAAGACCGACCAGAGATCGGCTATGTCTTGGAAGTTTTCTTTAGCGTCGCCGTAGTCTTGCGCTCGGTCACCGTTAATTAGTTTTTCTGCTTGCCTCAATATTTCGTCACGTTTCATTGTTTTTTTCCTCTGGGTAGTATACTAGGTAGAAAGAGTTACAGTGCGGACAACTGAGGTTTGTTTCCATTACATAATCCTCAGAATCTTCGCAGTCGTTATCTCCTCCCCATATTAGTTCAGTTTTACAGTGCCAACATTTCATAAATCATAACTCCTGTGTGCATCTTCGGGTTCTACGATATACAGGTTTTTACGAGTTCGGGTTACGCCCACATAAAAAACTCTGTGCATATCGTCTGGGTTTATCTGCATCGCTGCGTCTGCGGCTGTAGATAAGTCTGTGTAAAGCACGACATTGTCGGCCTCTCCGCCCTTCGATCCGTGGATCGTGGACACTGTTATACGGGGGATGCCATTGAACTTTTCTCCGCGTCGCAGCAAAGATGTAAGGTAGGCTCTATCTTTATCAGGTATTTTATCCATAGCTTCTGACCAGATCATTTCTTCCTCGACTGCCAACCCGTGGTGGATCTGTAACTCAGCCAAGCTTACCATATCATTATCTTCAAGTGCGGGTAGCTTTTTAAATCCACGGGTAATCCGTTTACCTACGGACATAAAACTGTAGATGTTTCGGGCTGTCTTTCCTGTAATCAATTTACCTTTTTGCAGGTCGGTCCACCCGTTGACGGCGTCACTTATCTTTTCACCAATGGACCGTGAGCCGCGATAGGTAAACAGGTATCCGTTTGAGCGTAGATCGGCAGACACGGGCTGTAGTTGGTATCCCGCTTGCGCTAGTACAAGCCAACTGTCTTTAGACATGTCCAACTCATTTACATCTGTTATTCTAGCGTATTTCCCTGTTTCAATTCTTGGCTCATATTTCTTTGGGTATCTGTTTTTTATTCGATTAGATATACGTTCTGCTATGCCATGCACGACAGAGGGTATTCTATAGGACTTGGATAAGGTTTCTGAGGGGCCGTCGAGTTTTATGAAGTGATCTACATCTGCCCCCGCCCAACGGTAAATGGCTTGGTCATCGTCCCCCGCGCAATACATTCGGTTGGTCTTTTGCTCTATCAGGTGGGCTATGTCCCACTGTAATGGGGATAAGTCTTGGGCCTCATCTAAAAAGCATAGATCAAACGGAGGGCAGAAGCGGTGCCCGTCATCCACAAAGCTTTGCAGCATATCTGTAAAATCATACAGACCCAGAGCGGTTTTGTATTCGTGTAGGCTCTTGGCAACAAAGTTAACTGTATTCCAATCGTCCTCCAAGGAGCTATGGTTGTATTCATCTCGCAGATCATTCTTTTTTATACGAGCTAGGTTAATCAGGCTGATGATCGGGTCATGCTTATTGAGCACGTCGGATATATCATCGTCTATTGATACGCTCCCTGACACAAGGTTAATGCCGATAGCCAAGCTTAACTCTTTGTAATTCTCAGGCTGCATGATCTGTTCGGGCTTTATGTCAGACAGTGTCAGTGCAAGACTGTGCAAAGTCCTGAAGTAAAACAGGTCTTTCTTTGGATCTAGCTTGAACCGTGCCGCTGCCCGCTCTTTGGCCTCAGTGGCTGCTTTACGGGTAAACGCCAAGAACGCAATACTCAAAGGTGGAGTGCCCTCTTCAAGAGCCTTGTCCACCATGTTAAGCAGAGTCGTGGTTTTTCCCGTCCCCGGTGGTCCGAATATTCTGAACATTGCTTTTTTCCCTGTTATATATCTGTGACACACGCTGCTTGGAGATGTTAAACCACCTAGCTACCGCAGTTGCTGTCATATGCTGCTCATCTATCATACGAACGATTTCTCTGTTTCTCGTCCTTTTAAACTCGTCTATCAAAATGGTGCCTCGCTTCCAAATTTGGGTGGATCTATTTCCATATCGCCACTTTCATAAGAAGGTATATGCCATACCCTGACGGCTCGACCCTTGATCTTGAGTACCGTGGACTCGCCGTTAATGTCTCGTAGCCGTTGCGCTACCTTGTGGGATTTGTACTCAAAGAACTTATTCTTGCGTAAGAACGCCTCAAAGTCTTTCAGTCTGAAATAGGTCAACTTGGATTCGTCGTCTGTCCAAGGCTTGCGTAACAGGATCTCTTCTTTGTCTTGGGCGTTTTGTAGATAGGAACAGAACTCCTCAAGATAGTCATAGAACTGACCGCTGATACTGGCGTCTTGTGCCACCTCGACAATCGCACTTTCGTTTTCTTTCATTTCCGTGAGCAGCGCACCGATGCGAGCTTCCCATTGCTGTTTTGCTACAGACCGCGGCATTATGTTAAGTTGTTCCATGCACGACTTTTGAAAGGCGGGTTGACTCATCAGAGCTTCCGTATCTAATTCCAACGGCTCCCCGTTTACATCTAGAAACCAGACAGGAGGAGAGGAGTTGTATTTGCGTAAGTTTGCAATCGGTACACCCGCAACCGCCGCACCTATCCCAAATTGCATGGTGCGGCAGAGGTCCTTGTTGCAGTGTGCATTTATCGGCGCGTCATTACACTTATAAGCATAATCCTTGCGCTGAACCTGTTTGGCTACGACGTTGACTTCGTTCAGAGGTAGCGGCGGTTCAAAATATTCCATGTTATATTTTAATATTTCGTTTTCCCAACTGTCGGGGAAAGCTTTGCGTAAGAACACACCGACGTTAAACAGCCCGTTGTTGCGACCACCCTCTGATATTTTCATCTTTGCCAAGATTTTCAGGCACGGAGGTCCACCGTTAAAATCTCCAATATCCGCAGAGCTTTCAACCTGTATCTTTGTGATCTGTTCGGGCGTCTGCTTATGCGCCTCGTACAGTTCGATAAACTCTTCTAGGCTTGCAGAGGTCCCATCATCCAGAAAGGCGTACCGTAGGCCCTCCTCTGCGTTGTAATAGGGCAAGTTAAGGAAGTTCCCTACGTCGCCTCTATCTAGATGCAGCTTTACTTGCTTGGGAAAGATTTCACTGTCCCCATAGCCAAGTGCCGATGAAATACTTTGCAGCGACTTCTGCATATCTCTTGCTTCAACCCATTCGGATGAAAAGAGAAAGCAGTGTGCTCCGCCTGACTTTGATCGACACACGACCAAAGGTAATTTCAAACGCCTGATTTTTTCTATCAGAAGTTTATGGTCTAATGGGTATTGGTCTACATCGACACAACCCCACTTACATTTGTTTTCAGCATTGATGGGAATGATGCCGACTGAACTGCCTTTACCAGACAGGTGGCCCTCCCAGAGTTTCTTGGTCCGTGGTTCGCGAACTATTGCCGCTTTGCCTGTATTCTTACCGTTGGACTGTTTCTTCTCTACTTTGTAAGTACCATATGCTTCTTGTAAGCCATCAAAAATGGCTGAGAATTTTTCTACTGACATGGTTTACCTCAAAAGGTGAGCGACCCTGACATAAAAGCCAGAGCCGCTCTGTGAAACTAAAACGGTATATCGTCGCCTTTAGCGGGCGCAGCATTATCGTCTTGATGTTTCACGACCACGTCACCAGTGGTGATGCTCTCAAAAAAATCTTTGGAGCGTTTGTACAATCCACCATCGGTCACAGGTCCTTCGCGGCTCATCTCCCAATTATGCCACGATCCTTTACTGTTCTCTTCTTGAACAGTTTTAAGATGATATACTTGGCTAAAGCGAGGCGGCGTAAATGGACCCTTTGCTCCTTGCATTTGAACCGATGACATCATACTATTCCACTTCCGACTTTTCTTGAGGGCAGTGGACTTCATTGCAATCAACGCGGTTTCAGCAGAACCGTCTTCGTTTACTATAACGACAAAGTGTTGATGCGTTTCTTCGATATAAGAACCGTCTCCATTTACGACATAATCCTTATTATCGTCATCACTCCTTTTTACAGGAGGACATGCTTGTTGCGTATCAAATATAGCTAGAGGCGCTCCTGATCCAGAGCCTCGCGGTGCCCATTGAATAAATCGCCTTTGATAAGCGCAAGGTATTACACGGATACCCGTCTTACCTTTATAAACCTGACCAGACACAGTGTTATATAGATCACCGCGTTTGGCTTCCTCAAGTTCATCAAGTAGTGGATCCAGACCAGATAAGATTTTAAGGAACGGCAGTGCCAGATCCTCTTGGCTCATATCATTGATACCCGTTCCCGCATCCGCCTCAAACATAGACGGATCAAATTCAGCCATTTCTGACTTGTTTACTTTAGTTACAGCTTTACCCATTTTTTGCTCCTTTTATAACTGCACGTTGCCCTACGTAGGCACCAAATAAATCCATTGGAAATTCATCGCCCGCTTCAATTCTTTCGCGGACAAAAGCTCTTAGTGTTTGAGAGTGAATACTGGTATCCTGTTGCGCAGAGTACCCTTCTTTCTCAGCAAGAGACTTGAATGCTCCCGCCATATCGTCTTCCCCCCGACCAAAAGATACAGCCACATTATTCTTTATAATGTCATCATACCCATGATCTCTTAGCCAATCGTATGCCTTCTCCCGGTTAGCAACCAGGATCGATGCACCATACGTGGGCTTTACGTCGATGGTAGAGCCGTCGTCCAAGGTAAACGAGGCAAGCCCCATTTCTGCCATAGACGCGGGCAACTCCTCATCGGTCAGACGTAGCAATTCTTTCTTAGACTCTTTGAACTGTCGTTCAAGATCCGCTACCTCCATCTCTTTTCCTTTGATTATTCTGGCTAACTCAGCGACTGTCTTTAATGCGCCTCCGTCTGCCTTTTCTAAGTTGGAAGCAAACTTTTCCTCAAAGTCTTGTTCCATTTGTCTTACTAGATCGTCCGACATTTAGTCTCCTTCGCGGTTCGTGGTTCGTTGTTAAAGACCTTTTTGGGGTCTTGACATATTTTCATATACTCTTATAAATTCCTATAGTCAAGAGGTAGAGCATGAAGAAATACGAATTTAAAACGAAACCATTCGATCACCAGTTAACCACGCTACAGGAATCTTGGGATAAGGAGTACTATGCACTCTTTATGGAGATGGGTACAGGGAAATCAAAAGTCGTTGTAGATAATATCGGTGTACTATTTGAACAGGGCGAAATAGATGCTGCTCTGATCGTTGCACCAAAGGGTGTGTATGATAACTGGGTGCAAGGAGAGATACCCGTACACTTCCCGGACCATATAAATAAAAGGGTGTTGCGTTGGGAGCCGAAAACAACCAAGACTTATATGGCAGAATTGGAAGAGCATATAATGGAGCCGTTCGACGGGATTAAGTTCTTTGTGATGAACGTAGAAGCTTTTTCAACGCCTCGCGGCGCACAAACCGCGGGGCGGTTTTTAGTTCAAAACCCAGATAACTTCATGGCGGTTGACGAAAGCACAACTATAAAAAACCGCAAGGCTTCGCGGACCAAGAACCTCATGGTCTTGACCAAGTACGCCAAGTATCGCCGCATACTTACAGGCTCTCCTGTCACTAAAAGTCCTATGGATTTATTCAGTCAGTGTAACTTTCTGGCAGAAAAAGCTCTGGGTTTTAATAGCTACTTTGCTTTCCAGAACCGCTACGCAATGGTGCAGAAGCGTGTCATGGGAGCTAAAAGCTTTCAGGAAATAACGGGCTATCGTAGGCTTGATGAGCTATCAGAGAATCTCGACCTGTTTTCTAAACGTATTCTAAAAGAAGAATGTTTGGATTTACCTCAGAAGATATACATGAAGCGGTTTGTCCCGCTTACGGAAGAACAAAGCAAAGTCTATGAGCAGATGCGTAAGCTTGCTTTGGCTGAACTGGATAACGGAGAGCTTGCTACAACTGCAAGCGTTCTGACACAGATTATGAGATTACAACAGATTTGCTGCGGGCATTTCACTCCTGACGTTGGAGAGATCCGCACATTAAAGAACAACCGTCTGAATGAACTCTTGGACATTACAGACGAGCTACAGGGAAAAGCAATCATTTGGGCATCGTATACCCACGATATTCAACAGATAGCTTCAGCCCTGCGCCACCGCTTTGGCGTCGAGGCGGTGGCACTTTATTACGGTGAGACACCACAAGATCAACGGCAAGCTATTGTCGAAAGCTTTCAAGACAAGGATAGCCCGTTACGCTTCTTTGTGGGTCAACCCAAGACAGGTGGGTACGGCATTACCCTGACAGAGGCCACCACGGTCATATATTATAGTAATAGTTATGACTTGGAGATACGGCTACAGTCGGAGGACCGTGCGCATCGGATAGGGCAACACCATCCTGTAACTTACATTGATCTGGTATCGCCTAAGACAATAGACGAGAAGATACTTCAGGCGTTGCGTAGTAAAATTAATTTAGCTGAGAAGGTCTTGGGCGAGGACGCAAGGCAGTGGTTAACGTAGCGATACCCTCTGGCTCCTGATACATTTTCTTAGGTTGTCCTCTTATAACCCCAGGAACCGCAGGCTGTATTGTTTCGATACCCTCTACAGCCCGTTGCTGCGGTGCAACGCTTGAAAAGAAGGTAGGAGGTACATCTGGTCTTGCGGGAGGAGCAGCATACATTCTGTTTTCCACAGGAGGAGCGGGATAATCTTGCATTAAAGACACGGCTGTTTCAGGAGATTGCTTAAACATTTCCATTTGGTTCATGTCTTTTGGATTAAAACCTTGAAGAGCCGCGGTTACTTTTATAGGATATTGCACCGCTTCGTCAGTCAACACATTAAGATTTCTTCCTGACGCAATAAACTTATCAACATTACCTTTACCCGCATTGTACGCCCGCAAAGCATCATCTACCTCAGAATATTGACCCAACATGGCGTCCAGATACTGATTACCAAATTCAACATTAACTTCGGGTAAGAACAATAGACGTTCTAATGTTTCATCAGAGGTATCATTAAAAACGTAGCCCAGTCTCTCGGCTATTTCAAAAGCATTTTCTACACCAAATCCGGGATCGCGGGCCGTGGGAAGCATAATTTGCATCAAGCCAATTGCTCCGTCTGGACTAACCGCATTGGGATCACCATTGCTTTCTGTCATCATTACTGCGTTTCGTAGTCCTTCGATTTCTACTTTATCTCTCGCAGTGGCTGCACCGCCTTCGGCAAACTGTTGATAAGCGCCGATGCCCCGTGGGCCGCGGTACATGTCACGAGCCGTGTCGCTCAAGGACGCTATGCCTTCGACGGGTCCGCCCATAGCCTTTCCAATGTAACTTATTACATCAGGAAATAATCTTGCCGCTTCTTTTATTTGATAATTTGGGTCTGTTTTTCCCATATCGTTCAAAGTTTTGAGATACATTTCCATTTCAAGAAGTCGAGAGGAAATCCCTAAATCTTTTATTTTTTGTTGTATGTCGTCCATTCTCTATCCTAAAGGCGGAAGTACGAGTGGGTTGACTGCGGAATTAAAAGTTCCGGGCGTGTATGCGGTAAAGGCGTAAGGATTGTTTGTGCCTGTATTAATTCCTGTGCTTGGAAGCCCTGCTATGCCTGCGGTAGAGGTGGCTGTAGAGGGTACTAAGGCAGAATATGTTTGCATTCCTGTGTTTTGAGCAGCACTTCCTGTAATTGCAGGTTGACCTGAAGAATACTGTGCAGCCTCTGCCGCTGCCGCCTGTTGCGCTGCCGCCTGTTGCGCTGCCGCATTTTGTTGATCTAACACACCTTGATCTACAATGTTTAAGGCAGACTGCCCAAAATATCCTGGAGTGGTTTGATACAAGAACCCCTGACCAAAATCTAAATCACCCGTTGTTGTTGAGGGTAAGTTAGATTGAATATTAGCAATATTTCCAAAGGGATCAATGTTTTCTCCCGATATTGCGCCTTGACCTAGACCAAATGTATTCATTACGGCATAAGTGCCATCTGGATTTTGTACAATTACGTCTTGACCTAAGATCTGGCTCATAGAATCAGTCTGAGCATCGCCTCCACCAAATACTACGTTTTTGTTGTTACCTACATAGCGTCCGTCAGATACTTTATTTAAACCTGTAGTGTAGGTTGGATTAAACTCAAAATTATCTGTGTAGTATTGTTGAATTGAAGGAATAAGTTCCGCAATATCCTCTGTACCGTAACCAAATCTTGCAAGGTTTCCGCCAACAGTCGGAGAGCTTAAAGGCCCTAGGCCCGTTAATAGAACACCATCAGGAGTTTTTATTCCAATATTTACATTATCCACTCCATATTGATCGTATGGAGAAAAAGGGGTGGTATAAGCATATAATTGATCTGTTTCACCAATTACATTATCGACGGCATCAACCATTTGCCCTGTACCAATGGTCTGACCCGCGCCGTATAAGCCCGGGGTCATGTAAAGTGCGGCTGTTGCAGCCGATGCTGCCTCTAAGGGATTGTCGGTAGCCATAATCTTTGACCAATCCCGAAGATCATACTTCCCTTGATTGTTTTGTATTAAAGCCTTTGCTAAGTCTTCATCCGCACCTGTTATCGACATAAATTCTGAAACAGTAGGTTTAATGGTATATCCTTGACTCAATTGTTGACGAATTTGAAAATCTTGTAGCTGCGCGGGAGTATATTGACCCTGTACATCCGCAACCCTACTTAAATAGTCTGATTGTGCGTTTAATTGGTCATCATTTAAAACGAAAGTGGTTGTGGTGTCCGCAGTAGTATCCGCAGTGGTGTCAGCGGTAGTGTCCGTTACCGCAGTTGTTGTAGCTGCGCTCGAACCCCCACTATCTCCACCAGTTTGCTGAGAATTATCATAAGATAAACCAGAAGCCGTGATTGTGTCACTTGCGGCATTAATCGCGTCAAAAGTGTTCTGTGCAAGGGCACCCCCATCATCTGCAAGATTCTCATATAAACCAGAAACATAATTATCCGCCGCCGCAGATCCTTGCGTTCTTGCAATGCTATTAGCTGTAGCCGTATAATATCCCGGAGTTTTATCTTTAGCACCAATACCCATCAAAATACTGTCTATAAAACCTGGTTTATCTGTGTTTTTATCAGACTCATTTTTTTCTGCGATTTTGTCATCGGATGTTTTATCAGAGCCTCCAGAAAAAAAGTTTTTAATTTTTTCACGAGCGGCAGCATTGTGTAAGAAATAACTTGGAATACCCCCTGGACCAGGAATACCTGCCCCTCCCATTTGCTTCATCATCTCTTCTTCAATCGGATTAACATATGCAAGCCTGTGAGGTTGGCCCGCCATTGTTGTTTCCATTGGAACCGTGGCTAATGAAGGAATGCCCCCGCCATTGCGGTAAGCCATAATCTGTTTGGGCATATCACTTCTCATCATATCAGGCTTCCTATTCCTTCTCTGTTTCTAATCATACTCGAAATCGGGTCGTTTGGAAATAAGGCGGCATACCTAGACTGGGTCGCGGGCTGCGAAACATTGTTTGGGACAATTGGCGCAGGGGCCGCGGCCCGTCTAGGATCCACCGCCTGACGGTTGGTGGGAGTTACCGTCGGGGGTATATTTATTCTAGGATCAATTGGAACACTTGGAGAAACAGGTATTTCAGGTGGACCCGTTCGTGCTTTATTTCTTCCACGCGCTCGTGCCTTTCTCTCTTCATCTTCCTGTCGTTGGATTTCGTCTAACGCCTCTTGATCAGAGGGTAAGGTTACATCTTCTTCTCCCAGTGCTCTGATTCCATATGGAACTCGACGCCCTGTTTGCGAGGCAACAATACCAAATCCTTTTTCAAGATTACTTATTACGTTATCTAAATCATTTTTATTATTAATAGTTTGCATTGCTTTGGCTAAACTATTTGGGTTTGAAAACAACTTTGTCATTATTTTTATACGTTGGGATTCTGGACCTTTGAGTAAAAGTCTTTGTACTAACTCTGAACCTGTTTGTTCAGCAATTAAACCGCCTCCCATTTGCGGCAGACCTAACACGCTTTTCATTTTGTTTTGAATTGCACTACCCGCAGTTGCACCAAATATTCTAAGATAAAAAAGTTTTGCTAAACTAGGTTGTTTAAACAACACGTTTTCAAAATCTCCTGTTTGAAACGCTTCTTCAACGCCTTTCATAGTCTTAATAGCGGCCTCAAGTTCATCAACCTCATCAACAGTCATTAAATCTTTACGAACCATAAAATCTGCTAAATTAAATTTTATGTTAGGAGGCACTCCCTCTAATTGACCAAATAAAGTTTCTTGTAAAACTTTAGCATTAGGAGTTCCGCCCATGCCTGATTTGGTTAAAGCGTGATTGATGATAGCTTGCTTCAAGCCTTGCATAGCTTGGTCTTTTGTAAATTCAGATTTCGTAAAATTTGTATCTTGAACAATATTGTATAGTTCATTTAAAGCGATTGTCGGACGATCCGATTTTAAGGACTCAGAAACAAGTCTCCCGGTATCTTCATATTCTAAAGCCATATTTATAGCTTTTTGCTTATACATCTCACTTATTTGCTCTTCCGAAAATCCCATTCTTCGGGCCTGAGATGGTTTTAATCTATCGGTTACATCAACTAAAAACCCGTCAAAAGTGTTTTGAGCAGCCTCTAAGGATGAAAAATCTTCTGCGAACTGCTCCCCTAATAAAGTCATCAATTCTTGTGACTCAGGTTTTTTCATAAAAGTATTATACTTTTGTTCATTAACAATAAATCGTTCAATATTTTTTCCTGTTAACGGATCTTTTACAGACTTTTTTTCAATAAATTGATCTAAGGAATCTCTTATTGCGTTTTGCATGATGCCTGTTGCACCCATTGCATTTACCTGCTCTTCAGAAAACCCGGCCTCATCAATCAGAAATCTACCTGCCGCCTGTATTTGATCATACCGTTGAACAGTGCTATTTGGCCCACCTTTAAAGTATGCATCTAAAAGTTCTTTTGGGTCCATAATTTTTGATCTAAATTTATCAACCGTTTGTAAATCGTTAATAAAACTTCTTGTAAAAACATTATTCCTTGCAAAGGTGTAGGATCTTGCTGCGTTATATGCGGCAGAGGCATCGTTTTTTTGCCCTGTTAAATCCCGCAACAAAGCGTCCGCAACACGACTTAACCTTTCCGCAGCTTTTACTTGCCCTTGTGTTCTAAGCTTCGAAGCTTCGTCAAGAACATCAGATCTCATTTCAAAAAATCTTTGAGCCGTGGCAGGGTTTTTGCCTGTACCTTCTTGAAAATATTCTTTTAATTCTTCAATGTCATCCATCGTGCCTTTTAAACTTGACTCAAATCTTTTTTGTGAGCCTTTTGAAGCAAATTTCAATCCATTTCGCACAGAGGGTGTATCTAAAAGTTGAAGTATATTTGGTTGTTTTATTTGCCGACCATTCTTTGCATAAAACTCTGTTAATTGATAATTTCCGACACTTTTCCAAAGTTCTGTTTCTCTTTTTTTACTTAACTGAATTTGATTGTCTAAAACATCATACAATTTCTCCGATAAATTTACTCTTTGAGAAATTAAAGCAGGGTTTTCAACAGCGTCACGACCAAGCACTGTTGCGGCATTATCATATAAAGTATTTACCCCATTCTCAATACCGTCAACAATATTTTGTTCAAACAAACCCTGTTGAATACGGGCTGCAATTACAAGAGCTTGTGGATCACCTGTAGCCGCAAGTGTTCTTATTGCATTCAATGCACCCGCTTGTAATTCTTCTCTTCCACGTCCTGTAGCAAACTGAAGGTCAGAGCTTGATTTTTCAAGTTCGTTTTGAATAGTGCGAATAGTCCGAGAAAACGGCATTTCGTTTATTTCAGCTAAATCTGCCGCAGTAAAAGACACGGGATTGTTGTCCGCGTCAACACTTACTTTATTTAATTGTTCAATAAATTTTGTTAGTTTTTCTTGAGGTTTTACTTCTTGTCCTGCGGCATTTAACTCTGTAATGTATTCGTCAGACTTTTCGATAGCCATCATAATTCTTTTTACAGAATCTTTTTCAAATTTTGCACTAAGTAAACCTTCATCAGCTTTACCCCACCAATTTTTGACTGTTTGATATACGTCTGGAGCCGTTTTTATCGCAAGTTCTGCGGCGGCAGGGACAACTAAGGAGCCTGCGACTTCCCCAATTAAACGACTTGTCGTACCATAAGGGTCAAGCTCTTGAGCAAAACTCGATCCATACGAAGCTCCAACACCCGCTGCTCCTTCAATTGTCAGAAAAGGTATGGGCCTCAAACGAGCTTTTTCAAGAGATCTTCCAATGCCGCCCTCAATGCCTCCAATAACTCTTGCTGTTACAGGGCCTTTTCGAGGATCAAATAGATAACCCGCGGGATTAAATCTTGTAAGACCAAGATCAACGCCTAGTGCGCCGCCAAACATCTTACCACTGGAAGCTTTTTCACGAGCATCATTTGCTTTTTTAAAAGCATTTGCTGATAAACCAGACCCTTTTGCAGTAAGTTCAAAGGCGTTATCCGCCTTTTGTGCAAACTTACCACTCGCTACATTTTTGAAGTTTGCTAAAAATTCTAAAGCGCCTGTTCCCATTTTTGTTGTTTTTGGGGCAAGAGTCCACGGAGAGGTAAGAAACGTAGCCGCAAACGCCGCAGTATCTCCGAAATTTACATCAGGTTGTAAGCTTGGAATTACAGGATCTTGTTCTCCAATAATCGCATCTTCCGCCTCTCCCGCAGCCGTGGAAAGCAGGATAGAGCCGCCCACAGCTCCGCCTAAATAAACTATCCCACGAGCAGCCAAACCGGGAAGACCTAAAGGAGGAATCATATTGGCAAAGGGGGCTACGGCTTTCATTCCTAACGCCGCTCCTCCTAAAGACCCTATTGCTTCAGGCGCGGATCGTCCTGCTCCGTATAATTTTGCACGAGTATCGGCTCCAGAACTCTCTTCTTTTGTGCCAAACATGCCGAAATCTCTCACATTAGTAAAAATGCTAAGTATTTCTTCATCGCCAAGCTGACGATCACTGGGATCAATACCTTGATATCTTTTTATGCCCTCAAAGCCAGACCACGTCCCATCTCTTAAAACATCTAAATTAACGCCTTGACTAAACCCTTGTTGTTTCAAAAGCCTATCTGCTTCAAGAACAACCCCTTCCGTTGTTTTTGGAAGACCTCTGTCTGTCATAAAAGATTTAAACTCAGCATCCGAAAAATTTATTAAGGAATCTGCCATTTTATTAGTCCCTCAAATCTTTTATATCTTGTTGAACACTTTCAGAACTTACGGGGTTACGAATAACGGATTGAATGTTTTTTCTGAAAGCGGACTCAAATTTTTGTAATTCATTTAAAAGAGGCTTGGCTCTAATCATTCTTAAACGAGCACCTTCCTGTTTTGCAGAACCAAAAAACTCAGCTTCAGTGCCTCCATAGTCAGGCAATAAATTCCTATCTGTTTCCATTTGAAATGCAATTTGATCGGTAAGAGCCTTAAAAGCAGATGCTGCGTCAGCATCTGTTTTGAAAAATAAACCTCCAGGTTTAATTCTTGCAAGAAATTTGTTTATTTCGTCCTGAACTGATTTTAATACACGATCTTCTCTACCAGATGTTAAAAATTGATTTAAAATAATACTTACATTATCTAAATCAGAAACAGCCTGCTTCACATTTGCGGCCTCTTCACCTTGATAAACATTTCCTTGATCATCAGAAAATTCGTCAAGCCCTTCTGCAATTGCTGTTCGGACTTGAGGACCTATTCGGCTTGCACCAATGACCACTTTATAATCAACCTCCGGCTTAAACAAAGTAGTCGGCGAGTTTTCAAAGGTTGGGTGATTTCTTATTACTCTTCCTTGAGCGTCAAAAAGCTCTCCTTTTGCTTGTGGCAAATTAAAATAATTTTGACCTTCAGGAAATTGTCTAGGTGGCTCTTCACCAGTAATTTGGTAATAAAGATCTGGGCTTCTTTCTCGTATTTGATTTAACACTTGAGGACTTAAAGTATTACCAGACGTGTATCTTTTACCCGTTTCAGGATCAAGTCCTTTTGTTTTTTTAGTATATTTTATGACCCGGTTTTCAAAAGTATTTTCGTCAACAAGCGAACCATCTCCGTAAGCATCTGCATTTTGAACAATATAATCTAATAAGTTATTATCGTTAGTTATTTCTGTTGCAGAAACTCTTGCCTTGTAATCGTCAATCTCAAGTTGTCGGGTAGTAGCGACTTGATCGAAAATTTCTTTTGCTCTTGCAAGAGATAGCTGTTCATCACCTTGAATTAGACGATGCTCTGCTTGCGCTGACTGAATCATAAACTGCGCTTGCTGTTGTGCCCGTGCAAGCTCATCACCCTTCAACCCCATGTTTTTCAGTTCAATTTGCAATTCACGATTAAAATCATCGCGTTGCTCTTTAAAGCTTCTGTCTTTAACGCCCTCGCTGCGTGTTAACATACGATTCAGAGCAGCCTGTCCCGCTGTAAACGCTTGTTGATCTTCTTGTCTAATTGTATCTAACTCAGAAATTAATTTAGTTTTTTCAAGATCAAAAGATTGCGCGTCTGATATTTTAGCTAAATCATAGACATTTGCCGCATCCATTTTCTGTAAGTCGCGTGATAGACTTAATGCAGAACTAATACGAAGGTTTTCTTGTTGATATTTGTTTTGTAGCTCTAAAGACTCTTTTGAATTATCAAACTTTAAAGCTTCAATTTTTACGGCATTTTCGGTTCGCCTATCCTCTAAAGCTAACCTGTCTTCCTGCGCAGAACCCGCCATGCGTTCTTGAAAATTAAAATTATCGTCTTGTAGTTTCAAGCGAAACTTATTGTTAAAATCTGCTAAATCTTTTGCAGCAGCGGCTCTGGCTGCTATCGCCTCTTGCCCTTGTTTTCCTTCTAAAACTTTTAAATTTTTAGAGGCTTCAATTTGTAAATTAGCTAATTCTGTACGCAATTCTCTATCAGATTGATTTTGTCCGGCGCTAAACTCCTGCTGTTGTAAAAGCTTTGTCATTTCATTTGTGGCATCGATGCCTCTTAACCTTACGTCCTGTGCTCTTTGTTCTGCCGCACCAAGAGATCGCTCCGCAGATTCTAACGCACTAAGCTTAAGTTGTTGGTCCTGTTGGGTTTGAACATCTTTCATTTGTTGAAACTGCGCTGCACGTTGCCCGATTTTTGGAGCAAGCTGTGATTCAGCAAGGGAATTTGCCAAACGTTCTGCAACAGAACGCCCGTCAGTTGATCCCGCAAATTGTAAACCTGCTTGCGCAATATCAAAAAGCATTTGTGCTTGCGTTAAATTCTTCTGTTCTTGAAGTTGAGCCGCACGATCTGCTGACGTACCTAAAATGTTTTCTCTAGCAGCCAGTGCCCGATCCATAAAAGGATTAATCTGTAACAGGTCTGACGCCGGAGCTACATCTGTAACAGCCCCACCGGGTGCGTAATGGCGCACTGCGCCACCTTGATTAAAATTTACGGGTGGAGTGTTGCCCGCCCCCATCGCCATGAGTTCGCCAACCCCTTGAGCCATCTGACTGTCGTCTTCCATCTCAATGCTTTGAACCAACCCCTGCATTAGCTCACCGATGCCGCTGTCTACCGCACCCTCTTCCGTCATCATTATGGTAGGCTGCACCATTGCCAACACACTTTCTGGTGTTTGCTGCGCATCAGCCTCCCCGACAAACCCTGCAAGTTCCGTGTACCGCGCTTCAAGGGGCTTCTCATTGCCCCTAAATGCGTCAATCATGCTCTTTGGATCTTCCGCCGCGTCAAGTCGGTTCATCATCTCAGAGGCATACATTTCAC
>WLWG01001127.1_pt1 | contig 25207 bp, 18 predicted proteins | sample 6712871 | NCBI WGS metagenome assembly WLWG01 (sample SAMN12718693, study PRJNA515312) | sponge metagenome | isolation source: marine sponge | host: Mycale hentscheli | place: New Zealand: South Island, Marlborough, Capsize Point | collected 2003-05-01
CTGATCCAAGTCCTATAACATGCACTTCGGTCGGTGAATTGGCGATCGTAGCTGCCGCTTGTATTGGGTCCACTCCCGCATTATTTCCACCATCCGTGAGGAGGATAATACCAGCAAGTGATTCGTCAGGTTCACGCCGTACGACATTCAGGAGAGCATCGCCGAGCCGTGTTTCCGTTCCCTGTGAGAGCAATTTGTCATGCCATTCCTGAGGGGCGTCCTGTACCTCGGGACGCTCGGTTTGTTGTGTCTCCTGAGGAAGTAAGACAAGTTTTTCGGAATCGGTTGAAAAACTCCACACCGACACCTCATGCACCTCACGAAGGGAAGTGACAAGGGGGCTATTGTGAAGAATGTCTTTCGCTACCTTCGCTCGACTCATCTCTCCTGCTGTCTGGTTCGGTGCTGCGTCAACGGGTCCAGTATTCGCAGCCAGCGTCATGCTCGCGCTTCCGTCAACAAGCACAGCCACTCGGGATGGAAAACTGATTTCATGTTCTGCTGTGCGGCTGATATCGAGTAAGCCGAGAAGTAAGATGATCCACGCAAAGATACGTAGCATTGCCAGAGGCGCACCTTTCCAGCGAGGTATTTCAGCAGCATCACAGTGATAAATCCACAATACGAATGCTGCCACAGTTGCTACACATGCCACGAGCGCGGGCATGTGCCACCATTCTGAAAAGCTGTCAAGAAGGCCGCTTGAGATACGGTAATCAACATGCTCTGTCACGCAGAATAAAGTGTGCGCTATGGTGTCAGAAAAGTTATGCATCATCGTCAGACTGAAAAGGAAAGGTTTATGATCTCTTGCTTGTTCTGTGGTAGCTCACGGCATAGCCCAGCATTTGTTCACAGACCAAGACGATAAGCAAAATGAGTAATAAGGGCCGGACCAAAGATGTACCACCATGACTCTCATTACGAGGCTCAAGGTCGTCCGCTCTGTCGTATGAGAACGGGATGCCGGGTAGGGAATCAGGTAAATCAGAGAGCGAAACTCGCTCTAGATTGCCTTCAGTCGGATTGATGTTGACGGCTGTTGCCACTTCTCGTCGAGTTCCAGAAACAGTTTGCCAGCGGGCCTTGTACGTACCTGGTTCGTACGTGTCTTTCATCGCAGTTGCAAGATTGCCGTTTTGATCAATGGACGCAACTTCTTGCACGATGCGATCGTCTGGGGGCAAAATGAAATCAACATCAACCTGATCAATACCCTGTTGCAGGTTGATCGTGATTGGCTGCCCGACAAGAACTGCGTCTTGTTCTCGCTGAAGTCTGGCAAGGTGCCTTTCAAGTTCGAGCATGACAACAACCCAACTCGGGTTATTGCGAGCCCAATTGTTCCAGGTGGGCGCAGCGGTTGAGAGAAATGCGACTCCCATGCCTTCACCGAATGGCTTCTCAACGGCAAAAAATGCTTTGTTTCTTAGCGATAAAAGTCGACGAAGGCCGGATCCGACAGGAGCCTGAAACGAACGGTCGACCGCCATATAGCGATCAACACCAACAGCATCGAGAAATGGATTTCGACGACCACTAAGAATAGCGACGATGGGATGTTCTTCAGCAACGATGTCAGGGGCATTTGGATTTTGTTGGTCCTTCAGAAGATCAACAGCACCAGCTAGAGGAACGGGGAAAACACCTTGCCCGTTACGAAAGAGAAATTCATTTATTGATTTGTAGTCTGTCTTTGGGCCGACAAAGAAAACGACACCGCCGCCGTTTCTAGCGTAGTCTTCCAACGGTCTGATTGCCCTTGCATCAAGTCGTGGCACATCAAGAAGCCATACAGAGTCAAAACGTTTGAGTTCGAGTGTTGTAAGGGCACGAGGTTGCTCAATACGTGGCCGTAGTCCTGTTGCTGCAGTTGCACCTGGGTTCAGTGCAGTTGCGAGATAAAAGGCATCATCCTCAAGGTTTTTTCGGTCACTTGTTGTAATGAGAAGGACTTCAGCCTCATCGACCGCTTCAACAACGGCGGTCCGGCGGTTATCGAGTGGCAGACGGTCCGCTGGTAATTCAACTTCAACCGTATGACTGCCCGTGTTCTGAAATCGAGACTCAAATCGAGCGGTGGCAATGTCACCCGGTGGAATTGAATCTATTTGTATTCCAGGCCGTTCAAGCCGATCTTCTCGGATAGTAAGAGACACTTGTCCCGAGGGTGATGACGAGTAGTTGCGAACAGTGACTTCCCATGGGAGAAGTACGTTGGAAACAGGCGTGCCACCAATCATTTCAACTCGTTCGACGGTAAGATTTGATCGTGCCAGATTTTGCAAAAATTCTGTGTCAGATTCAGTTGTTGCCGTATCGACGATGTGAATTTCAATTCCTGTGTCTGTCAGTGGTTTTAATAGGTTGGCGATGTCTTCAGAAGCACGCCAGTCGTTGCTTCTCAGGTCAGTTATGAGCCAGAGAACACCAGACCCGTCATCTCCGGCAAACATTGGTGCAATGTTCCGAATTCCTGGGGCAATCTCAGTTGTGCTGGATGAAGTTCGAATCTTTTGAACATCGGTACGTACAGAGTCGAGGTTTTGTGGTGTAATCGCCTTGGCATAGATGTCAAAAAGTTGCTCATCGGTGGTTGTATCGCCAGTGTTATTTAAATCGCCCGGGAAGGTTCGTTGAAGCCGGGAAAGACGGCCAAGAGAAAAGTCCTGCTGGCCAGGTGTTGCTGCGAGTTCTTCAAGCAGACGTTCTACCATCTTGCGGCCGCGGCTCATCGCGGTCGTCGCAGGTAAGTCAGATGATTCACCAATGCCAAACACTTCACCCATGGAGTAGCTGTCGTCGAGGAGGACGACGTGTCTTGTTCGGTTGCTCCCAAGAACACCACCGAGATTTCTATCCCAGCGAGGCTGTGCAAATAGCAGAGCAAGGCCGACGATTGCCAGAATTCGGAGCAGGAGCAGAAGAAGTTGCTTTAAAAGAATACGAGTGCGGTACTTCCGTTGGCTCGCAAGGAGGAACTCCATTGCTGGCCAACGGATGACTCGATGTCGTAGCAGATTTATGAGATGAATGATTACTGGCGCTGCAGCAAATGGCAGCCCCCACCACAGTAACGTCATGAAGTCAAATGTTGGCATCGGTATGACTTTTTTTCACTGTGGAGAATCAAAAATGAGAAAATCTAAACTATGATCTTCCGCGTGTTCTGGAGCGTCGAGACAGAAAATTTACAAGAGTTTTATCTACGGCCTGACTTGTTCTTGCGAGTTGATAGTCGCATTGAGAGGCAGCCGACCGACTCCGCACTTCTGCAAGAAATTTTTCCATCGCTTCAATATATCCATCTCGTAAAGCACGCGGATTGCAACTGATTTCTCCGCCTGCCTCAAGCCCCTCAAAGCGGGTTGGGCCATCGAAAGGAAAGTCTATTTCGTCGTCGTCGAGTATGTGACAGATAGCAACATCGTGCCCTCTCTGCCTCAGGACCTGGAGTCCTTTGCTGAGTGCATCCCTATCCCCAAATAAGTCTGAGAAAATTATTACTAATCCTCGGCGCGGTAAATTCTCCGCAAGGTTTCGCAGGACAGCATGAAAATCGGAGGCGTGCCGCTGACGAGGCTTTTCAAAGCCAGCAATAAGGCTGTTGAGGTGAGAGCGATTTGTTCTTGGTGGAACATTGGTTCGAATCTGGTCATCAAAAATAGACGCACCAACCGCATCACCTTGGGAAAGTCCAAGCCAGGCAAGGCTGGCTGCTAGTGTGGCTGCATAGTCGTACTTTGTTAATCCCGGGATACGTTCAAAACGAGGCGGGACATAGTCCATGCTCGCAGAGCCATCAACAAGAAGAAACAGTCGAAGGTTCGTCTCGTTCTCGTATTCCTTGACGTAGAACCTGTCTTGCCGTCCCCAGACCTTCCAGTCAACGCGCCTGAGGTCGTCTCCTCGTGTGTATTCACGGTGCTGAAGAAACTCGACGGAGTTTCCCTTGTAAGGGCTTTTATGCATCCCCGCAAGAACTCCCTCGACAACGGCCTGAGCTCTGAGGTCAAGCCGCCCGATACGAGCGAGTACCTCAGGAGGCAAATATTGTTTGGAAGCGGGGGTCACGCGTGAGTTCATCCTCGTGTGCGGGGGTTGTCTCGATAAGTTTCCTAATGATTGAGTCTGCTGTGACACCCTCACTCTCTGCAGCAAAGCCGACGACAATTCGGTGTCGAAGTACCGGGGCGGCGAGAGCTTGCACGTCCTCAATGGTTACATGGGACCTTCCTTGAAGAAGGGCTCTCGCCTTGCTCCCAAGAATTAAATATTGAACGGCACGTGGGCCAGCGCCCCACGCAAGTTGATCAGACACAAAGTCAGGAACACCATCACCACCGACACGTGTTTGCCGAACGATCGCAATCGCATAACGTGCTATGTGGTCACTGAGGGGAACCTCCCGAACACTTTTTTGAAGTGCAATAATTTCTGATGCCGTAAGTATTGGTTCGACGTCAGATGTCGTTGTTCCGGTTGTTCGCTGAGCAATCTCAAATTCTTCTGAAAATGATGGGTACTGGACGAAAACCTTGAACATAAAACGATCCTGCTGAGCTTCTGGCAGCGGATAGGTGCCTTCTTGCTCAATCGGATTTTGTGTTGCAAGTACAAAAAAGGGATCGGACAGTTGATGTTGGGTGCGACCAACGCTGACCTGCCGCTCCTGCATCGCTTCGAGCAGTGCAGACTGCGTTTTTGGAGGTGTTCGGTTTATCTCATCGGCAAGGATCACGTTTGAGAACAATGGCCCCTCAATGAAACGCAGGTTCCGGGTTCCACTGCTTCGGTCTTCTTCAAGTACCTCTGTCCCAATGATGTCAGCCGGCATGAGATCAGGTGTAAATTGTATTCTACTGAAGGCCAGGTCAAGGCTTCTGGCAAGTGTGCTGATGAGCAGTGTTTTTGCGAGCCCGGGAACCCCTTCCAGCAAGCAGTGTCCCTGAGAAAAAAGACAGATAAGTAATTCATCAATTACTTGCTGTTGGCCAACAATCACTCGAGAAAGTTGATCAACAATCTTTTCGTGAGCCTCGTGTAGTCTGTCGGTGGTTGGCGGAACTTGAGATTCGGACTGCATTCACGGCTCCAGAAACATTGTTAAGGGTTGAGGTTGTGTTGGGACAGAACAATCGTTGATTAGATGATACCTCCTTTGGGCCGGTCCAACCAACTGCATGAGTGTGTCTCATGGGTCGGTACCGCACGATTTCCGTAAGGAGCCCGTTAACGCTGGTAGATCGGCAGCATCCCATTGTTCAGCTGAAGAATGGTGAGATTTGTGGCGGTCGTGTAGACGGGCCCAATGTATCCTTGCTGCCAGAAAACTCCTGCACGATCTTTTGTTGCCTCTGCAACCAAGCGTTTTTCGATTTGCCGACGATAGTCAGACCACTTCTGGCCACCCTCGCGGTACATGACCTGCGAGTAATAATAGTGGGCGTAGTGCCAATGGCCAAAGCCGTTGTTTGCAATGTTTCCGAGATGCTTCTCCGCATAGGTCAGCATTCGGGGAACATGGGTATCGTCGTATTCCCCAGCGTTGAATAAGCATGCAATAGCTGCTGCCGAAATCGCTGGTCGTCCTCCTCCTCCTTTCGAACTGTATTGCACGCCACCATCTGGCATGGTGCACTTGTGGATGTACGCAATGGCACGATCTATTATCTCCCGAGGAACCGGAATGCCCGCATTTCGACACCCTCGCAGCCCCTGGACTTGTGTAATTGTTGTTGAACCCTCGTCGAAGTCATTTCCATCCTTTGCGCTTACGTACCCCCAGCCCCCATCTTTTGTTTGCGCCCGCCCCGAAAATTCAACAGCCTGCTCAAGAACTTGAATAAGTTCACTTCGGCGAGCAAGGTCCTCTTCTTCACCAAGGACCTGAGACAGGAAGAGCATTGAGAATCCATGTCCGTAGGTATAGCGATCATCTGTTTTTGGGTCACCGATAAGCCCATTTGGCCGTGAACGACTTATAAGATAGTCCACAGCTTGGGCGATTGAGTCAGCATATTTCCCTTGAGTGGGCGTAGAGCCTTCTAGAAGCAGAGCCGTTCCGGCAAGGGCTGTCATTGCCGTGGGGTACCTGCCCTCATTGGCAGTCCAGTTGCCTCGTCGTGATTGATTTGCCACAAGCCAGTCAAGGCCGCCAGATACAGCCTCGTTTGCATCGATTGACGCCGCCTCCGCATGATGGAACTGCCAGATGCCTGGTTGAGTAAAGACAGTAAGAAGTGATATTACGATCGTGAATGACACAAACCTCTGGTTGGCACATCGCCCTAATCCTCTAGGCAGGTTTTCATTCATGAATGTATGTCTCTCGTGATGGCCCCATTGAGTTGTTTCTGTGGTGTTTGAAATATCGACTCGTTGCAAGCAATTTATGGGCCAATTATTGCCCGTTCAATCCAGTGTTGCACTTCACTTAGAATATCCGTGTAGACAAGCGGCTCTTCTTCCTCACGAAACGGCTGAGTGTTTTCGCTGGGTAACCCCGTGAAGTGAAGCATGATTTTTGGAATATTTCCACCCAACTGTCGTCTACTTAAGATTCTCATTTCAACAGTCGAATTCAGGGCATCGCCACGTACGCTAAGTTCTGCAGTGCTTGTATTCTGATCGGGCTCCATTCGAAGTTTGTCGTCAATGTGGAGTAACGAACCATTTCGTTTGTCGAGGCACAGCAGGCTTAAACGGTAGCGTCCCCGGTAGTTTCCCCCGTGGCCTGCATGCGTATTTGCCATACGCAGACGGCGGCCAAATATGAGGGTTGGTAGGCCCGTGGGTTGTGGAGTTTGAACAATGTGCCGCTGGACTGAAGCAGGTTGAGACCACATCATGTCACCGGTCAGTTGGCTGATGGACCAAATTGTTGATGATTCAGCTTTCGGCTGTCCCGTGCCAGTTCCAAAACGGTTTATTGCGTCAATTCCGTTAAACCGTTTTTCGTCCTGTCTGTTGTCCTTTCGGATCGCGAACAGAATGTACCTGTCCTGCCAAGCGAGGCAGCGGAGTTGCTGAAACCCGGTCGGCATCTCTTGCAGGGTTGTCGTAAATTTTGTTCTTCTGGCTGCAATGTCGATAGCAGTTAAATTTCCATCTGGGGTTATCACTAGAAAAATATCATCATCAACAATGAGTCCGCGGGCAGAGGTGGGGCACTCGCAAACGATATGTTGGCTGTTGTCACGTACATCAATCACTGCTAACTGCACGTTCTCGGTTGTGTTCGGACCGGTTGGACTCAGGGCAAGAAGATGCTTGCCAGAAGCGTTGAGTCGATTCTGTCGGGGGGGGAGGTCATGGCAGGAAATGAGATGACCATCTTGCATTGAGAGGATTTGGGATTTTTTGCCGTCCCGTCCTGTAATGCAGAGCACCTCTGAGTCACCAAATACCTCTGATCCTGCCGGGATGTTTCGTCGTCTCCACAGAATCTCACCCGTTCGAATGTGGCGTAGCTCAAGAGTGTTGCCAGAGATAATGGGAACGCCTGTGCGTTGCGGATTGCCAATGCGAAAAGTCGGTATTCTCTGAATTTGGTGATTGCTTAATTCGACTGCAACTTTTGATCGAAGCGGTAATGGACCGAGAGGCCGCAGGAGTCGTTCTAGTGAGGTGCTAGGAGTCTGAGTTGTGAAGTTTTGTCTTGGATTAATAATACGGTCGTCAGTTGTTGCCCAAAGAAGTCGGTGTTCACCATCAGCTGGTTCACAAATTTCAAAAGCAGTAAGAGAGTGGCTAGTTTGAAGAAGAAGAATGCGGCTTATGAGGAAAGCAGAATGCGAACGGAGACGAAAATAACTCGTAAGGTGTGGATGTTTTGCACCCTCTAGATCAATCGAGATAGCGTCTCCAATTGCCGCTCCAAATTGGTCACGAAGGATAATACTTCGTCCGGTATGTTCCAGGGTTGCATTCGGAAAGCCAGAATTTTTTGCGTGAATGAGCCTGATCTGTGTTGTTTTATTGAGGACATCACCAACTTCTGTCGCTTCTTGGCTTTGCGTGACATCAACCTGCCCAAGTGGCCACGTATCGTGCACAAAACTTTTAGTGGCATCAATTTGTCTTGATGTATTGTGTGAAAACGTTGGCTGCCCGGTGTTGTTTGGGGTGAGAAGCTGAAGCTCAAGGAGTATGTTTTGTCGGGCTATGCCAGTTAAGCCTGAAAGCTCCTCCTGCAATGTCGCTCGAAGGCTGCTTGTAGCCGTGGCTTCTACCTTGCGGTTAGCGAATCGATCTATAAAAACATCGAGCGCAATGTGTCGAGCCGATGGATTTGAAATGGATGTTACTTTTTGAAACTCATTTTTTTCATCCTCATCAATTATCTGCTGTATTTTTTCAGATGACGGTGTTTCAACGATTTGGTTCAGTTTTCTTTGGAACCAGCGGCTTGATGCGATCCAGAGTGACGTATCTACGGGGTCGCGTATTAACGTTTTGTCATCTCGTGGTGGTAAAAAGGTCGATTGAAGGCAGTCTCGGCAGACCTCCCAGGCCTTCATTGGTTCATGTGCTTGAAGAAAACCTTCTGCAGCAAGTTGACGAATGGTTTCTGCCGTCTGTTGAGACGGCGCGATTGCAACACCCTCAGGCCAAAAGTCGGCAGCAGCTGAAAAGTCGTTTTTCAAAGCAAACTCAATCGCCTGACTCAATGTAGAAGCCGAAGGACGTGGTCCTTTGCTGCCGTGAATGCTGCGGATATCTACCAGACCTTCAGTGGTATTGCCTTTATCAAGCCTGAGCTCACCTCGCCAGGTGACAGCCCATGGATCGTTCGGGTTTTTCTTTAGCGCGGTTTCAATACCACGTTCAAGATCAGCAGTCTGGTGGTACACATCAAGAGAATCTAATCCCTGGGAAATCACCTCACCACGGTAGGAGATAAGGTTGCCGGGCAGAGCGGAGCCCCGGCCAAGAGATGTCCCCACTATCTTGCCGTTCGACGTGTCGATTTCAGCGACTGCTGGAGTGTCGATTGGGACATAGAGACGGCTTCCAGAAAGAATTCCTCGGCCACAGACCAATTCATTATTGAGTCCAATGGTTTGTTTCCAGGCGATCTTTCCGTCATCGAGCGAGACTGCTGCTGCGGTCTTTTGCCCAAGCAGGACGACCATGCGATTGGTGATCCCAGCGACCGTTATAAAATCAGCTCGTGGTGATCGCCACAATAGTTTGCCAGTCCGGACATCAACGCAATGAAGAAATTCTGAGCCGGATGGCGTGAGTAGTACTCTGTCCCCGGCGATGATGGGGAGTGAATCGACCCATTTGCCTCCGTCAGCGGTCCCCTCTGCCGAGGACTTCATTTGCATGCCAGCCATATTGCCCGCCAAAACCTGAAATCTCAGTTGAATACCATTCGCTAGTCTTCGTACATCGTCTGGTTTTGGAATAGTAAATCGGTATGCCCAGAGAAGCGTACGAGCTGCCAAGTCGACTGCTATTGCCGCACCAGCACCGGTAGGACACACCAGGATACCTTCAGCAAAAGCGGGAGAGAGTCCAAGTTGCTTACGGTCATCTCGATTATTGATGTCGTATTCGACGTCAACCTCAGCGAGTGGCTGTGACCAAATAGTTTCACCAGTCGCTGATGACAAGACGTCGAGTCGTATCTGCTGTCGTTCTTCGACAAGAACAAAGAGCTCATTGCCGAGCGGTAGAGGGCTTCCTAAGAACCAGCGTGAGTCAGGTTTCTCTTCCGAGGACCGCTTATTGGCTCGTGGAAGTTGCCAGCGAAGGTGCCCGTTTTGCGAAATGTCGTAAGCGACAAGGCGGTTACTGCGATGAGTCGTGCGCAGACCGCCAGGTTGTCGTAGTTGTTGTCGAGAGATTGCTGAGGAGTCTTGCTCAACAACAAAAACAAGTTCTCCATCACTTGAGAGAGTTGAGGAGGTTGTGTCATAAAACAAGGCGTCGAGTGGATGTGTGCCTCGTTCTTCGAACTCCTGCTGCGCACGGTCCGTGATGGCCGAGGCCGCTAACTTCCCTTCTATCCATAATCGTTTCCCTGACTCGAAGTCGATGGCCATGACACCCGCACGTGATTGAACAAGCAGCGAATTACCAACGGCCAGAGGTGTCCCGGATGGAAGAACTGGCGATCCTTGCTCGGCAAGAAGTTCTCTTCTTTCTGCGAGTAACTGTTTCTCCTGAGGATGGAGCGTAAGTGGGACTCGAAACCGAGGTACCAGAAGTGGTCGGTCGCAGGGACGGAGTGGATTGCGGTCAGGTGTGCCGCGACTCATTTCCCAGTTTTCGGCTGCAATGTTCTGAGACCCTGGGCCAGAAGTCGCTATCCTCAATTTGTTGATGAGGAGTTGGTCACGCAAGAGGTTTTTCTCAGGAATTGGCTCTCCACCGAGTCGGGTCGGTGCATCAATGCCATCAAGTAACTCCTTGGCTTTTATTTTGTTGCTTGGATCGATTGCAATACTTGTTGCAGCCTGCATGAGTCTGAACGTTGGCAGCATATTGTCCGGAAGATTGGTCATGGGGGTGGAAGCGATTCGCTCCAGCCATGCTTCCGCTGCTAATGGTTGCCCAGACTCAAGGAAGTGTGCTGCAGTCAAAATTGCCGCTCGGTGTCCAGCTTCCGTATGAAACCATCTACGGGCAACGGCAATGATTGCCTCGTTATCATTTTCATTGAGAGCTTCCTGAAGGGCGCGATCTGCACGCGTTCTAAACTGAAGTTGATAAGCCTCCGCTCCTGCTTTGGGGAGCGTCCCGATAATTTCTGCTACAAGTGCTTTCATGCTACGGCAGGTCTGGTCATTTGCGTTACCAGCCTCCAAGAAAACATCCTGTTCGACTGTCAGCATTTCATCGAGTAGTGCGGTAGCGTCGGCCATCCGGCCTCCAGTTATCAGTCGTTGGGCCTGATCGAACTGTCGTTCACGAAGTCGCTCACTCGGTAAGTACACACCATTGCTTACAGCCTCTTCTTCAGGCGAAGCTTGTGAGGGGTCTTCAGCTCGTACGAGAGAAACCATGCCGTCCTGCAGAAATTCCAAGAAACTGGGACTGCGAATTGCACCAGCAAAAAATGTGCTGGCAATGAGTATGAATGCCCACAGAATGTGTGATGAAAAATGAGGGAATCGCTGAGCAGCTACGGTGTTGAATTTTGAGGGTGCCATAACTCCGTCTCTGTCTTTCTTGAGTTCACGCCACAGGTGATCAGCTGTGTTTCGGCCGCCATCTCCTGAAAACATTATTACAGAGCGTTGCATTTGTGTCCGGGTTGGTGACCTCGGAGCTTGTCGTTCTGAATGAATCAAAGGTTCCAGAATTTGGACAAGGGCTTAAAAGTACCCTTTTTGAGGGGTTTTTTGCCTGCCAAGGTCGCAAAAATGGTGGTCAATTTGGCTTGTCTTATAAAAAAACACTGTTTTCCCTTGCATTTTTACGGGTAATGCCTCTAATCGACGCCGCAAGCGGCCGTTTTCGGTCGAGCACCGAAATGCGGTCGGAGTTATTGCCGCACAAAACTTTTCTCATACGGGAGGCACGAACGATAATGGCGAAAAAGACTGGAAGTAAGCCAATGACTAAGACTGAGATCATGCGTGCGATCTCAGAAACCACAGGTTTGCCGAAGAAGGACGTCGTTGCAGTCGTCGAATCGTTGACCGAAGAAATCGGTAAGGCACTCCGCAAAAGCGGTATCGGTGTCTTTTCGATTCCTGGCTTGGTCAAAATTGAACGACGCGCGGTTCCAGCTCGTCCGGCTCAGAAGAATGTGAAGAATCCTTTCACAGGCGAACTGCAGGATCGTCCTGCCAAGCCAGCAAGTGTGAAGGTTCGTGTTCGCGCTCTGAAGAACCTAAAGGCAATGGTCGAAGTTTAGTCAGAGTTACGACCAACGAGTCGTCGACGAACTGTTGATAAACAAGAAACGGGTGGCACGTTTACGTGGCACCCGTTTTTTTGTAATCGAACAGGTCTCTGGCACATTGAAAAATTAGCCAATAAATGAATTCATCACACTGTGATGGTGAGACAAAGGGATCAAAATGGAGGGCACAAGATGACTTGTCTGAAGGCACTGTTGATCGCACTGCTTCTATGTCTATGCCACGAGGTGCTCGGAGCAGGCCAGCCAAATGTGATTGTGATTCTTACAGATGATCAGGGATGGGGGGACTTAAGTCTCAACGGGAATGTGTCTGTCGAGACACCACATATTGACCAGCTGGCGAGTGATGGGACACGGTTTCAGCACTTTTACGTCAGTCCAGTCTGTTCTCCAACGCGTGCAGAATTTTTAACGGGGAGGCACCACGTTCGCTGCGGCGTGTATTCAACTTCCGAAGGTGGTGAACGCGTGAATGCAGACGAAATGATGATTGGTGAGGTTTTCAAAAAAGCTGGCTACCGAACAGGCGCCTTTGGCAAGTGGCACAGTGGTATGCAGCATCCATATCATCCCAATGCACGAGGGTTTGATGAGTTCTATGGCTTCTGTTCAGGCCACTGGGGAAACTACTTTAGTCCGATGCTTGAGCACAATGGGCAGCTTGTCCAGGGAGATGGATATCTGCCAGATGATCTCACGAATCACGCTATCGAATTCATTGAACGCGATCACTCAAGCCCATTTTTTGTTTATCTTCCATACAACACGCCGCATTCACCAATGCAGGTGCCGGATAGGTGGTGGGATAAGTTCAAGAATAAAGAGATCACTCAAGAACACTCGAAAAAGAACAATGAGAAAATTGACCACACGCGGGCTGCACTCGCAATGTGCGAAAATATTGACTGGAACGTTGGCCGGCTTTGTTCCAAGCTGAGAGAGCTCAACTTGGAGAAAGACACCATCGTTGTCTACTTCAGTGACAATGGCCCGAATGGTTCACGATGGAATGATGGCTTGCGTGGGCGTAAGGGATCAACAGACGAAGGAGGTGTCAGGTCTCCCCTAGTTGTTTGCTGGCCCGGAGTGATTCCGGCGGGGACGGTTATAACGCAGATATGCTCAGCGATGGATTTAATGCCAACTCTCGCAGAGTTGGCAGATGTTGAGGTTGTCGGTACAAAGCCAATAGATGGCCTGAGTGTCGCACCACTTTTGCTCAATAGGACGACTGCCTTGCAGGATAGATCGCTTGTTCATCATTGGAAAGACAAGGTTTCTGTCAGGACGCAACGGTTCCGCCTTGATTACGAGGGGCGACTCTATGACATGGATGCAGATCCGGGGCAGCAGTTCAAACTCAATGACTCACAGCCTCAGGTTGTAGCCGAGCTTCAAGAAAAGGCTGATACGTTTCGGCGTCAAATGCTTTCAGAGTATGGCAAGCCATATGACACGCGGCCGTTTGTTGTTGGGTATGACGGCGCTCGTTTCACACAGGTTCCCGCTCGGGACGGCGTCGGGCATGGCAATATCAAGAGGTCCAACCGATTTCCGAATGATTCATTTTTTGAAAATTGGACGACGGTAGATGATTTTATTTCATGGGAGTGTGAGGTTGGTGCTGCTGGGCTGTACCGAGCTGAGGTTTTCTACACCTGTCCCAAAGAGGATGTCGGGTCAACCGTTGAGTTGGTCTTTGGAGGCAGCGCGATCTCTGGGGAGATAACAGTTGCTCATGATCCACCACTTACCGGAATGGAAAATGACCGATTCAAGCGAACGGAGTCCTATGTCAAGGATTTTAAGAGAATGACTCTTGGTGAAATACAGCTTGAAGAAGGTGAAGGCACATTGATGCTGCGAGCGAAGAAGATCCCCGGTGACACGGTTATGGATTTTCGTTTGCTGTTACTGACTCGTGTGGATTAAAGGCAATCAGAGAGCCAGGTGAGTTCGTTACAGCACGACGGGCTTGAGCCGAAAGGTAGTACTCAAAATGATGCTCGTTATTCGTCTTCAGTTGACTCTCGTTACTTACTTTTTGTCGTTATTTGTTCTCTCGCACGCTGAAGCAGCAGAACACCCAAATGTGCTCTGGATCGTGGTCGATGACATGTCACCGAATTTCTCGTGTTATGGCGAGACGGTCATTCAGACACCTCATGTGGATCGCCTGGCAGCTGAGGGCGTACGGTTCACGCGTGCGTATGCCACCTCACCCGTATGCTCAACCTTTCGGTCTGCTTTGATCACCGGGATGTATCAAACAGCAACAGGCACGCACCACCATCGAAGTGGTCGAGGGGAGCATCGTATTTCTTTGCCTGCCGGCGTGAAGCCAGTGCCGAAGCTTTTTCAAGAGGCTGGGTATTACACGTGTATTGGGAGTGGTCTGCTCGACCTCGATTACCGAAGTCAGCCGTTCACAGATCGTTCTCGAGAAAGAATGGGCAAGACGGATTACAACTTTGATTGGAAGCGTTCGATTTATGATGACAATGATTGGTCCGGACGTCGCTCGGGGCAGCCTTTTTTCATGCAGGTGCAATTGCATGGGGGCAAACTCCGTGGGGCCTCAGAGGAAGCCTATGTCGCTTTTAGGCGGCAGGCATACAGCTTGTTGGGAAATGTTACAGATCCTGGTGATGTTCGGTTGCCGCCATATTACCCCGTGGATCAAATTCTCTTGAAAGATTGGGCGTTGTATCTTGATTCAGTCCGCGTGACAGACTTTCACGTTGGACGTGTGCTGGAGCGACTTGAAACAGAGGGATTGCTCGAGGATACACTCATTGTCTTCTTCACGGATCACGGTATTAGTCATGCCCGTGGCAAGCAGTTTTTATATGATGAAGGAACCCATATACCGCTGGTTATTCGGGGGCCACAGATTCAGGCGGGGCGCATTCGAACTGACCTAGTCGAGCATATTGATGTCGCGGCGCTGTCTCTTGCAGCAGCAGGTCTCGACGTTCCAGATTGGATGCAGGGGCAAGATATTCTTGCAAAAGATTTTCAGCCCAAGCATGCAGTGTTTGCTGCTCGAGATCGGTGTGGAGAGGCCGTTGATCGAATCCGTTCTGTACGTAGTGATGACTTTCTCTACATCAAGAATTTTTTTCCAGACCGTCCGCATCTGATGCCAAGCAACTACAAAGACAGCAAGTTGATTCTTCAGCGTCTTAGAGAGCTTCACGCAACGGATGAAATTGGTGACATTGGAGACGAACTTCTGTTCTCAAAAGTTCGTCCAGCTGAGGAACTCTATTTGTACCGTCAAGATAGATGGCAGATTCACAATGTGGCCGAAGACAGAGGGTATGCAGATGAGTTAAACCGCCATCGCCTGTTGCTCGAAGACTGGATCAGACGCACAAACGATCCCGGCACTGAATCCGATGATATCTACGTGCTTGAAACGGAAGATCAAATGAAGGCTACTAAAAATAAAGCCTCACGAAGAACGTATCGAGCAAACATAGAGGTGTACCGACGTTGGGCCAACGAAGGTATGTAGCAGTGTGCTGGTGTGATTGTTTTGAAGGCATTGTGGTAGCATCGTATGTCGAAGGTGACACGGCTCGGTTCGGACCCACAGGCTAGCGTTTTAAAGTGCCAGAGTCGCTATTTCGGTAATGTATTTTGTGTGTTTTTGCACGGCATTGCACCGATTTTGAGTCAATCAATGAATACAAAAGTAACCAAACTGATTCTGGTTCGGTTAGACTCAGAGGAGGTGTTTTTGTTCACTGGAGGAACAGGAAATGGATGCCAGATCTCGGGATAGGCTTATCGCTCGCTTCGAAGCTTTTAGGGATAACGAGCCCATCGGCCTGCTTTATTCCGAATGGCAACGTGGTATTGAGCCGCTTGACCCACAGCAGTTGCCGGAGTCGTATGAATCTTTTGAGCAGCATATTGCCTTCGGGTTTTCCCCATCCGAGCATCTTGAGTCAGTGCTTATCATCAAAGGAGATGATTTGAATTTGAAGCGTCTTGTGATGTCGGTCTGCAGTTCAGCAGCGATCCTTTTTAAAGATGATCTTTTAAACCATGGGTTTGAAATCAACACAAGAACAATGAGTGTGCCCTGGCTTTGGTCTTTGGTTGAAGCTGCAAGGCGGCAGTGTTTAGGTGTCGAGGGTTTAATTGGGGGGACGGCATACTGCCAGTCGAAGCATGATAAGAACCTGACTGTTGATGAGCAGGAGGTCCTCGATGAATCCTTGGGCTGGTCGATGGCTGATTTTGTGCCCAGGAGGTTCATGCAACTTGAAAATATTGTTGAATCTTCGATCAACCTGATTTCTTATCTGGGTGAGAAGCCAGAATCACCAAGGAAGTCACGCCTTAAAGAAAAAACAGCTGATCAGTTGCTGCAGGACCTATACGAGACTGATCCAAAATTCTGCTGTGAAGAATCATTGAAGACAATTGCAGAGAAGCTTGGTTTCAAATCAACAGGAAGTATTTCGGCCACCTGTTTCTACAAGGATGTGTTGAAGGGCAAGAGAGACTACTGTAAATCGGCCATCGATCAACGTAAGCAGGCCGAAAAAAGAATTCGTGCGGGTATGCCTTATGTTGATGATAAGGAAACCATTGACGCGGTTGACAAAACGCTCGGTGAGTATTTTGAGCAGATAGCAAACGAAATACATCGAGTGGATCAGGAGCTTTAGAAAGCCAGTTTGCTGTTCATGCAGGGAGAGGGCAGGTCTCCGCTGGTCTTTTTTGGTCACGCGGGGGTCACTAGGGTGGAGCTTTTCTCAGCACGAGGCCGTGGCTGGCATGTGTGCAGAGATCATTTCTTGAGATCCATGTAGAGGTGCAAATTTTATGTCATCTGCTTTTTTACGGATACGCATTTTTTTGCTGGTCGTCGTCATGCTTTATAGCATCATGACTACACAAGTTGTGTTGGGTCAGCCGGAGCAGTCGCATCTGCTGAAAGTAATAACCCATAACGTCTGGTATGGGTTTACAAAAAAATCTGAGCCCCGTCACGGTGAGTGGAGGCAGTGGATGTCCCGGCAATCGCCTGACGTTGTTTCTCTGCAGGAGATCAATGGCTTTTCAGCGAACGATCTTGCGGAGGATGCAGTATCGTGGGGGCACTCGTACTCAGAGATTCTCAAGAAGGGAGGATTTCCGACAGGAATTACATCACGGTATCCAATTTCACATGTTCGTCGAATTCAGGAAGGGTTCCACCATGGCCTGTTGCGATGTCAGATTCGGGGTGTGTGGTTTTATGTAGTTCATTTTCATCCGTCAAACTACAAGAAACGTATTGAGGAAGCAGGCCTGCTCAAGCAGGACATCATGAGTCTTCCCGGTGAGAGCCCTCGCGTTCTCTTGGCGGGAGACTTCAACGCTTTTTCACCCGAAGATGGATGCCACTATGGGAAAGACACAAAGCTGATTTCTTTCTTTGAGCAACTCGACTCAACAAAGTCGTCGGCTCGTAATCTCAATCATGGTGCAATTGACTATGGGGCGATTGAGGCTGTTTTGGAACAAGGCTTCATTGATGTCGTTGCCGGTCAGCGATCTGCAGGCAGTCCATACGTTGGAACGTTTCCAACACGACTAATTGATGACAAAGACCACGGGCCAGACCGACGAATCGATTATATTTTCGTGTCACCAAATCTGAAGAAGAGCGTTTTGTCTGCAGGTATTCTTCGTGATGCGACGACCGAATTGTTGTCCGATCATATTCCAGTCGTTGCCGTTCTAGATCTAGCTAAGGAATGACCGGTGCTAAGAAGTGTCTGGCCTCGTTGCTGTACACATAACGCAAGCAATGCTCGTGCTTAGCGTAGAAGGGATGAATGCGTGTTTAGGGAATACAAAGAAGAATCAGGAGGATGAGCAGTAACTGAAGGCGTTACTCGTCGGATCGCGAAGTGAAGGCAAGCCGTATAGCCAAGGCAGCAGCAGCTACTACCAGCACAACAGATAAATAAATTCCGGACATTGCGACCTCGTCTGCCCAAAGCCTCATCCAATCCCATGACTGGAATTATCGGAGTATTAAAAGGAATCGCGGCTCAATACAAAGCCAAAAAAGAGGTGGGTTTAGAAGCCGCTCAGATACCTGGCTATCGACCAAAAAACGAGATGAAGGAACAATCGAATTCGGAGGTTTCAAACCCCCCTGCCCTTGTTTTTAGTGGACAGAGGGAGGCTCGAACTCCCGACACACGGATTTTCAGTCCGTTGCTCTACCAACTGAGCTATCTGTCCTGAACCTCAGAAAACCTGTCGATTGAGCGACAAGATGCCGACGAACACCCTTATTGGTACGGTTGTTTTGCTCTGTTGTCAACGAGAGTTCGTGCCGCCGGGGCTCTGGGGTTTGGGAATCCAAATCGAATTGGCTTACGTGGCTGCGCGGTTGAGTCTGTCTCGAACGGCGGCCCATTCTGGCCCTGAAGGAACCGCGTCAACAATCAGTCGATCCAGTTCACGTTGATCAAGGGCGTGGAGTGTGGCATAGAGGCTGCGGGCGTACGCGGCGGGGTCTCTAGGCATTGGAATGACAAGCACCTCTGGTGACGTTGCAAGCGTTTGTACGGCGCTGTCCTCTGGAGAGTTGCACAGCCAGCCAACTCGGTGCCCGTCTTGAATGAGCTGTGGGACGACGGAGGGTGCATCCTCAGATAGTGTGAGTTGTGTCCGAGGTGCGTAATGCCGGTGCTGTGTTCCGGGGCTGCGGAAAACTGTATCAGACCCACTGCCCTGCCCTGCTCCAACTGCGCCTGCTTTGGATACACGAATATTTACGCACAGAGTTTCTGAAAGCTGAGCAGCAGATATCGGACCCGGCCGCAGAATTTTTGGTGGGTCGACGGTGCAGTCAAGAACCGTTGACTCAAGGCCATGCTCGCAAGGCCCACCGTCCAGAATCATGCCTATGCGGTTTCCAAGTCCCTCAAGTACATGCTGCGCTGTTGTGGGTGATACTGCTTCAGATCGATTTGCACTCGGAGCCGCTAAAGGGCTTTTAGACAATTTGATAAGTTGACGAGTAACTTTGAGGCTGGGGCATCGTAGTGCGACGGTGCGTCCACCAGCGGTAACGATGTCTGGTACGGTGTCGGCTTTGGGAACAACCAGAGTCAGTGGCCCTGGCCAGAATGCAGCGGCAGCTTTCTGCGCGAAGTCTGGCCACTGGCTTACCACAGTCTGTGCCATAGTTTCATCCGAAACGTGCACGATGAGTGGATTCGTTGCTGGCCGGCCTTTGACGTGGAAAATTTGTGCAACGGCATCCGGATCCATTGCATTCGCTGCCAGACCATAGACGGTCTCCGTGGGGATCGCCACAAGGTGGCCATTGGCAAGCCGCTCAGCAGCTGCCGCAAGGGCTGCCGCAGTCGCTGGATCAGGCGTCGAGACGTCTTCCGGCCAATTGATCCTGGCAAGGATTGGAAGCGGTGGACGGTGTACGGGAACTGGTGTCATAACGGTGCCGGTTGCAGATAAAGGGAACACCGAGCATGATGGCATCTTCAGGAGACTAGGCAACCCGTTTTTTGGAGCTTTTTATCAAGATGGCCACACCTTCCTCACAGGGCTCACCAAACCCCGCTGTTGGGATCATCATGGGTAGTACATCAGACTGGAAAACGCTTGAGCGTGCAGCAACCACTCTCAGTGACCTTGGTGTTCCTCATGAATGCGAAATTGTGTCTGCTCATCGCACCCCTGAGAAACTTGCTGACTATGCCCGTACCGCTGTTGAACGAGGGTTGAAGGTCATCATTGCCGGTGCTGGAGGCGCGGCCCATCTTCCGGGGATGGTGGCAGCGCAGACGCCATTGCCAGTGCTGGGCGTTCCAGTGGAGTCGGCTGTTCTTCGTGGTGTTGATTCCCTGTTATCGATCGTTCAAATGCCTGCAGGCATTCCCGTTGGCACTCTCGCAATTGGTGGCGCCGGTGCTGCGAACGCGGCACTCCTCGCGGTGTCCATTTTGTCTTTGAATGATAAAGACCTGAATGATCGGCTTTGTTCGTATCGTCAGTCACAGACGGATCGCGTTCTTGCTGACGGACTCCCCCCTGCCAGCCAATCGTAATCATAAACATGAGATAGCTTTATGGGTGTTGATTCTGACCAGATTGAGCCAATCATGCCGGGGGCCCTCCTTGGGGTTCTGGGGGGTGGTCAATTAGGAGCAATGTTTGCGGTGGCTGCTCGCCGTATGGGATACCGTGTTGCTGTCATCACTGATACTCAGGAATGCCCTGCTGCTCGTCATGCGGATCGACTGCATGTCGGCAGCTACGATGACCCCGTTTTTCTGGCAGAGGCAGCGGAAGGGCTTGCTGTTGTCACATTTGAATTTGAAAATGTACCTGCTGCGGCCGGTCAGGCCTTAAAGGCTGCTGTTCCAGTTCGTCCTCATCCTGAGGTGCTTTTCACAACACAAAGCCGGGAACGGGAAAAAGCATTTCTTGCGGAACGAGGTATTCCGTGCGGACGGCACGCGGTCGTTCGCACCGAAGACGATTTACAACAGGCAGTCAAGAACATTGGTTTACCAGCTGTTCTTAAAACAGCAGCATTTGGCTATGACGGAAAAGGTCAGCGGATGCTGAAGGAAATGGCAGACATTCACGACGCGTGGGTTAGCCTTGGTGAATTACCTTGCGTCCTTGAGGAATGGATCGACTTTCAATGTGAACTGTCAGTGGTTGCTGCGAGAGGGCTGGATGGAGCCGTCGTTGCCTTTCCTGCCATACGGAATGAACACGCAAACCATATTCTTGATGTGAGTTCCTGCCCTGCGGAGTTACCAGCGGAGGTCTTGGGGGAAGCAGAGCACCTCGCCGCGACAGTTCTTTCAGAACTCGGCGTTGTTGGTGTGGCGTGCGTGGAATTTTTCCTTGCAAAAGACAACAGACTGCTGGTGAACGAGATTGCGCCCCGGACCCATAATTCAGGGCACCTTACAATTGAGGCGTGTCCTACCAGCCAGTTTGAACAGCAGGTGCGAGCGATCTGTGGATTGCCACTAGGCGAAACAGCTCCACTCGCACCGGCAGCTATGGCAAATCTTCTCGGCGATTGTTGGCAGTCAGGTGAACCGATGTGGGAGCGTATTTTTGCTGTTCCGGGCGCCGGTCTTCATCTTTATGGAAAAGCTGAGCCAAGGCCTGGCCGAAAGATGGGCCACATTACAGTGACAGCCAACACAACGGACGAGGCCAAGGCGTTGGTGCGTCAGGCAAGGCAGGGTGTCGCTCGGTAAGTAAAAGCAAGACAGAAATTGGGCTCACTGCGGCTTCAGTGAACGACCTTTCCACGATGTTTTGATTCCCAGTATGCGACGGCCCAGGGCAAACCACTGCACTGCCAGGAACATGCCCACAGCGAGCGGATGAAAGAAGACACTGCCAGTCGATTGCCGGAAACGACTAAGCGTCATGATTCGTGGGAAATAGCTCAGGGTGAGTCCGGAGAGTGTTCCAGTCATCGTAATCGAGGATTGGCTGATGCCAGTAAACATGTACGCCAAGAGAAGTGTCGGTGCAACCACACCACCACCAAGCAGTATCGTGAAGGGAACGATTGTCTTGGGGGCTCCTATACCTTCCGTGGCATTCTTTGTGATGCCCTGAAGAACGTCACGGTTTGTTTCGTACATTCGGCACGACGCAATGTCACTGGCGTCAAAAATGTCCGTTCGAAGCCCGGCTTTGCGAAAAGCTCTTGGGAGCATGATTCCGTCGTGAAGCGATGACTTGATTACGGCGTGTCCTCCTGCCGCGTAATAGGCTGAGCGAGTTGTGATGAAGAGTTGTCCACAACCTGCCGCCAGAGACGGGTCATTTGAAAGCCGGCTTCGTGAAAGAGGCAGGTAGCCGAGTAAGACAAAATGAATTAATGGTAGGAGAAGCCATCCGGCTACTGTCGGTGTTTCCTGGTGCGGGAACCCACTGCCAAGATCGATTTTCGACTGGTTTAGGAAAGCAACGCTGCGTGCGATTGCGTCCGGCTGAACGGTTACGTCAGCATCAAGAAACAGGAAAGTGTCAAAGCGAGCAGACTCGGCTAGCTGGTAGCAGGCGTGCTGCTTTCCACACCAGCCCTGTGGGAGCTTTTTACCATGAACAAGCCTCACTCGTGGGTCGCGGTCGCTCCATTGCGACACACGTTCCGCTGTTGAATCTGTACTGGCGTCATCAAGTACAACAAGTTCGAGCTCAACTCCCTGGCTCGCCAATACGTTGCGAATAAAATCATCGAGAACCCGCTCTTCGTTACGGGCAGGCACGAGTACCGAAACGGGTTCTGGAAATTCGTCTTTTGGGCTCGTGCGAAAGATTTTGAGGTTCTGCCACGTGAGGACAGCAGGAATGGCGGCAAAAACGCACGCAATGATTGCAGTGACTGAGATCGCAACGTCCATTTCGGTCACGATGGCTCCTCTTCATGTGCCGGGTTGAACGTTTTTCCGGAAAGAGAGGCGCGAATTCGTCGAATGATGTCGTACGCACCTCCGATGCCAACGGTACCTGCTGCCAATTCGGTAAATGCGTCTGGATTTCGAGAAATTGCAGCATCTCGTAATTCGTTTTGTGTTTTCTCAAGCGATGCTTCAAGAAGCCGGTTCCAATTGTCCGCGTCGTGTTCGCTATGTTGATCGATTCGATGGGGAGTGCCAAAAGAAACGATCGCCTCGGGCAGTCGTTCATTCCAGAATGGATATTCAAGCGCGAAAGGGATAATCAGTCCACGTTTTGCAACGGCTGCAGCGTGGCCGACTCCAGGCTTTATGGTGATGGGTCGGGTACGCGGGTCAACAAAATTTCCTTGGGCCGTAACCCAGAAAAACACATCTGGCCGTTCAAGAGCAGCCTTGGCGAGTCGTAGGAAGCGAGCAGCCCCTTTCCATGAGTCCGGTTCAATTCCTAGAAAACCGATTCTTTCAAGAAAGGAATATCGGCCCAGTGCAGTTGAATCAATCGGTCCGTAGTTCAGTCGATCAGGAAACAGCTTTTCCGCAACTGAGAGAAAGATCAACGGATCCCACCAACTTGGATGATTTGTATAGAGCAGTACCGGCTCATCGATGATGTCCGGAATGGGCGGTCTTCCGTCGGATGGCTTTAAGAGACGAACGGCATGAAAGTGTCGTCGAATATATCCGCGGACGTACCACATGAACCAGCTGTGAAGATGTGTTGCGTATGGAGGGAGCGTCGCCTCGCCACGCTGACGAGAAGGGGACGTTTCTGAAACACCCTCTAGCTTGTTCACGATGCCACACACGTAGTCTGGTTGATTGCTCCAATGGGTTCGACAACCCGATCTTGGTCGACACAGTCGCCCGCTATCCACCCAGACATAAGTACCATTGGCATGCCTGGCCCAGGGTGAGCAGAACCCCCCGCCATGTAGAGCCCTTCAACGTCGGGTGATCTATTGGCTGGCTTGAAAGCACCGAGGAACCGTCCGTGGCTTGCAAGACCATAAATCGCGCCGTCCAGAACATGGTAACGATCCTGAATGTCCTGAGGAGTAAGTGCTTTTTCAACAACGATGTGCTGCTCAATATCTTCAAGCCCAGCCGTCTGCTTGAGTTTCTCGATGATCCGGTCTCTGTAGGCAGGCAGCATGTCGGACCATTTATGATGGGGTCGAAGATACGGGGTGTGGACAAGTACGTAGAGAGACTCGCAGCCCGGCGGTGCTACCTCAGGCTCAGTGATCGCAGGTGCACAGACATAACACGTTGGGTCTGGTGCTGGTTCACCTTTTCGGTAGATAGCATCAAACTCCTTATGTGGATCGTCAGAGAAAACAAAATTGTGGTGGAGCAGTTGATCGTATCGCCGGTCCAGTCCCAGATAGAGAACAACGCCCGAGCATGCTGGTTCATAATTTCTGCGTCCGAGGAATCGTTTTTGCGGTCGGCCGTCGAGCAGTTCCTGGTGGGTGCGGACGCTATCAGAATTACTGACAACCGCTCCTCCCCTGATCGTTTCGCCATCAGCTGTTAGCACACCAACTGCTCGGTTGTTCTGCACAATTATCTGACGAATTGCAGTGTTTGTTCGAATCTCAACACCAAGACTCAATGCAAGTTTTGTGAGAGCTTTGGGGACTGCGCCCGTGCCGCCGCGAGGGTACCACACGCCATCATTTGATTGCATGTGGGCGATGCCGCAAAGAACGGCAGGAGACGACTCGGGGCAGCTTCCGACGTATTGCGTGTAGTGGTCTAGCATCTGAGCGGCACGGCTGTCTGGAACGTACGATCGAACTGTTCCCGCAACGCTATGGCCCGGTCGCATTCGCATGACTTCGCGGAGCATGGATATGGTGACACTTCTTTTGGGGTCAAACATATCTTTAAGACCACCGATAGATTTCCAGAAGAAAAAGTCGTCAGATATTTTGTGGAGTTTTTTTGCGAGATCCATGAAGCGAGAGTAACCGTCTCCTGCTCCAGAACCCGGAGAAAACTTTTCCAATTCTTTCTTCATCATTTCAACATCAGCATGAAGATCTAATGTTGTGCCATCCGTAAAGAAACTTCGCCATTGGGGGTCAAGTGGGACAAGATCAATCGCTGATTCCAGCGGCTGATTAGCTTCATCGAATATACGTTTCAGGACAGCAGGGATGGTCAGAATCGTCGGGCCCATGTCAAAGCGAAAACCAGCCTCTTCGTGGACTGCTGCCTTGCCGCCAGTCCAGTCATTCTTGTCGCATAGCACGACGGCATATCCTCGAGCAGCAAGCGTACAGGCTGTTGCGAGCCCACCGAGGCCACCACCAACGACGATGACGCGATTGTCCACCTCAGCGTCGCTAAGTTCTCTTGGGCGAATAGTGTCCTGCACGGTTTGTTCAGTCGATGTGTCGCTCATGAGGCCATCGATGGATCTGTCCATTTCACGTTTCCTTTTTGATGTCTGGCTCAGAGTCTATGCAATAACGTTCTTCAACGGTCCATGTGCGTGCCGAGGGCCGCCGATTCAAGGAAATCTCCGTCGCGAAATGGATTTCTCGACGGCATTTTGGAAGCTTTTCTGCCTTTGTCAAAACCTAACTGCTACTTCCAATCGGTTCAGCCGGAGCGTGTTCTGGGGCCTGCCACGGCTCATTTACATGTCCTGTTGGTTCACTTGCATCGTTCGGCATGCCAAAGTCGCGAAGCAATAAGTCTGTTGTGATTTTTGCTGAGGAGTAAATCACCGGAAGGCCACTGCCTGGGTGGGTGCCACCGCCAACGAGATACATGCCGTCAATGTCTTCGAATCGATTATGTGGACGCATGTGAAGCATCTGGTTCAGGT
>WLWG01001131.1_pt1 | contig 25138 bp, 27 predicted proteins | sample 6712871 | NCBI WGS metagenome assembly WLWG01 (sample SAMN12718693, study PRJNA515312) | sponge metagenome | isolation source: marine sponge | host: Mycale hentscheli | place: New Zealand: South Island, Marlborough, Capsize Point | collected 2003-05-01
ATCTTCAGGCCAAGTTCACGAGATACACCGAAGACCTCCATCAGTGTATCTACACCGAAACCATTCTTTGCAGCCTTCAAGATACTCTCGTATCTCTCAGGATCTACGCGCTTGAGTCCTTTACCCGTGTAGCGAGCTATACCTGCTGCCTCTAGGTCAGGGTTCCACTTAGTCTTAACTCCCATAATTTACTCTGTAATCTGCCAGCCGCCCATCCGAGTATATGTCTATTTCTCGTTTACGCAATCATACAGCGTAAATGCTGAGATGGGGATGTGAGTGACTAGGCCTATATCCTGATCATCTCCTCTGTCTGTCCTGCCTCCCATTCTCCAGTCAGGGTAGGGGACAGTCATGTCCAGAGAGCCTAGGGCGTCTGTCCACTGCACCCAGAGGCTTACCTTGATGTCTGGGTTAATCAGGGTATACCAACCTGCTGCAGTGAATTTGGAGGTGCAGAGCATGAAGGTGTCATGCTGCTGGTGTGGTATGTTTCTGCACTTGACCTCTATGAGCTCTGTGACTGCGCCTGCGGTGGTTGCGGCATAGTCGAAGTGGTGTCTGGGTGGTAGAGGCATGAGGACCTGCGTAAGGATCCTCTCTACCTTCACCTTGACAAGCGTCTGCCTGTCCCTGTCTGCGTCAGACTCGTATACTGGTCTCATAATCTTTGAATGCAGACATGACGCTCTCTGATAGCTCCATACTGGAGCAGTCATTGTCTACGATGTAGTCGGGCTTGATGTCATCGATGCTGGTCTCAGATACGTGAGTGTCATCTGATGACTCGGAGGCTCTGCGTATCATGATGACTCTACCACCTAGACTGTGGATCCACTCGACCTCGAACGGGAAGCGGATGTCATCACATATCATTATATCATGATTCTTCTGAAGCATGCTCCATCTGGCCGTGGCTTTCTTAACCCAGTAGTCAAACCCGTAGAGCTGCTTCATAGCCTCTCCGTATGTCTGCAGAACTGGCCGCAGTATCGACTTGTTGTGAGAGGTCACAGGCTGCGCTATGAGGGCCACAGCATCCTTTATGGGGTCTGCTAGGCTGATTCTTACAGCCCTTGAAGGAAACGCTCTTAGAATAGCCTTTGAGGCCTCTGTCTTGCCTGACCTCTTCTTACCGCTGAAACCTATGACTAGCTTAGTTTGATTCATTCTCACTCCCGTCCTCAAAGTGTGCGTCATCGTCTGCCATTGCAGAGAGGGCCTTGACCAGAGCCCCTAAGTCAGCGTTGTTCTTAATCTGCATCTCCAGTGATGCCGTAGCCTCGGAGCAGGCTGAACTATACATTATATTGATTATCATATCGGTGATTTATCCCCCTCTTCATGTGATTTATCTATGCCCCTGAATCTACCGTTCCAGCGGGTCCACTCAAGCTCTGCCTTGCCTGTCTTACCGTGCCTGTTCTTCCTGACTATGAAGTTGACCCTTGTCTGATCGTCCCTGTCTGGCTGGTGCAGGAAGCTGACAGAGTCTGAGTCCTGTTCAATTGCTCCTGACTCGCGAATGTCTGAGAGGGAGGGCTCCCTGTCTGACATGTCGATGCTCCGGTTCATCTGTGACAGTGTCACGAATGGGACTCCTGTCTCCATAGCTGCCATCTTCAGCGTCCTGCTGATCTCGCTCACCTCAACTACCTTATTCTGATTGCGGTAGGCTGGAGGGACGATCTGCAGGTAATCAACGATGAACAGCTTGACGTTCTTCTGCTTAGTCAGCCGCCTAGCCATAGAGCGGATCCTGTTTACGTTGATAGAGGGCTGGTCCTCGATTGTGATGGGCAGTCTGGTGAGAGTGGAAGCTCCTGTGGCAATCTTCCTAATGTCTCCCTTGCCTGACTCCTTATACCAGCCTATGTCCTCGCCTGTGAGGTTGCCTAGCAGTCTCTCCCCGATCTGCGCGAATGGCATCTCGTAGGTGAAATACACTACGTGTTCATCCCTCTGAGCGGCCTCGAGCATGAGCTGAACGGCTAGGGCTGACTTACCGCAACCGGGCCTCGCTGCAATGGTATTCATAGAACCGGGCTTAAATCCCCTCAGGATTGCGTCTATGGCTCCTATGCCAGTCTTACACCCGTTGCTGGGTAAACCACCCTTAGAGGCCTCCTCAAGCACCTCTACGAGGCTTCTCCAGCCTGTCTTCTGGTCCCTGACTCCAGCGGAGCTCTTTGTGACCTCGTAGAAGTCGCTCTCGAGACGGTTCAGAAGTTCCTTTGACGGTATGTCCTCCTTAAAGTTCTCGAGAGCATTCCAGTATCGCTCGAACACAGACCTCTTGACCCTGACTTCCTCAAGCTTCGGGTAGTAGTAGGACAGCATCGAGCTGGGGTATCCCTCAGAGCACAGATTATTGAGCAGCATACCTGCTCCCTGTGACTGGTCTCGGACTGTCAGGTAGTTGACCTCGTTGTTCTGCTCGGAGAGCTTTACAGCGGCGTCCCAAACTTTCTTATGAAGAGCCCCGTGAAAGTGATCGCTCTGGACGCCTAGCTCAACAGCTTCCTCAAAGCCTCCCTCGAGAGCTGCACCAAGAACTGCATTCTCATACTGTAAGCTGTGAGGTATCTTCCAATCAGTCTTCATTGCGACCTCCTCTCAGGCTCTGTCCAACGAGGTAAGAAGCAACGAAGGCTGCGTGTCTTCCTGAGTCAGAAATTTTTTCTTCTATAGTAGTACTGTTAGTTACTGTCCCTGATTTGGGACACGTAGTCTGTTTTTTGATCGTTTCGGGCCTGTTTTTTCCTGAACGTGTCCCTGATTTGATACACGTATTTTCATTACGTGTCCCTGATTTGGGACTCATACGTGTCCCTGTTTTGAGACACGTTGCCTTCAGGCATGTCTTCTTGCCATCGGTCTCTGCCTCGATCCAGCCTCCCTCAAGGAGCTGCTTCTGGGTCTTAAAAAATGTATTCTTACTCATATGAAGTGCCTTCGAGATATTGCGCTTGTCTTCAAAGCAAGAGCCTCTCATAAGGACGTATGAGTATACAGATAGCTGGTGTGGATTAAAGTTCTGTTGGAATAGCCATTCCGGGATGAAAGGTTTCTGTCTCATTTGGTTATTGTCTTAATTGTATTGGTTAATTCCTTGCCTTCTGGGCCGCAAGTCCTGAGCCCTTGAATGAATGATCGAGCATTTAATTTGGTGACCTTTCCGTTGTCGAGCATTTCATTCACATATTTTAAATAGTCAGGTCGATCATCCACATAGGGCTCTCCCCAAGAGATGAGAGGAGGCAATTGAAAGTCTTCTGGCCAATGAACTTTTTTGGCAGTGAATTTCTCAATTGCCTCCTGCATTAGCTGCGGGAGAGTGTGGTATTTATCTCTCGGCAGCTTTGGCATTACATGACTCCATACATGCTGACAGTCACTGGCTCGTCAGGTGTGTAGTCAGGCCACGAATTGTGCTTGATGCCGTTCTTGAGCGTGTCATAGGCCTCATCAAGCTCCTTCCTTACAGTGTCAAGGTCACGCGGAGTGAACTCGATCAGGCTGCTCTTGTAAGGCCACCTAGTCTCTACCACAGCCCAATACCACTTCTCGATCTCTACACCTGCAGCCTTGCACATGTCAGTGTAATTGACCTGCTGCCACAGATACTTCAGGTCTCTCGCCTTGTAGACAAACTTACGAGGGTGAGCGCCTCCAGCGGCCGTGGTCTTCAGGTCAATGACTATAGGGCCTGACTTCATGTCAATGCGGCACTTCACATCGCAGATGCCTCGGTAGTTTCTGACAAAGACAGATGACTCTGTCCTATACTCCTTGAGATCCCTCACTATAGGGAGCCTCCAGAACTGTCTCGCCATAGCCTTCGCGTCATCCACCTCGACTTGCTTGACAATCTCCTTGCCTGACTGCTCTTGTTCTTTCCACCAGTCCCTGTTCTTAACCAGCCTGCGATTCTCGCGGTCCTCAGGACAAACAGAGTAGATGTTCTTGAATTGGTCAGGCTCAAGAATCAGGCTGTGGACTAGCCTGCCAAACCGCATTGCTGGCGAGTCAATAGCAGGTGCGTTTCCCTTGATTTTCTGATGAAACTCATACGGATTTTCAATGAGCTTCAGATCAGAGGTAGAGAGGGCGGGGTCAGCCCGGTAGACTGACTCCGCTAGATTGTAGTAACACCCCGTCTCAAACTTAGAAGGGGCTAGTAGTTGCTTCTGATTCGACAGCTTCATCTGGTCCTCCAAAGATTGAAATGTATTCAGGGCTCTCCTTGATTTTATTCTTCATCCACTCTGGGACTCGGTCCCATCCAGCATTGGATTCGCAGATGTCGTAATTATAAGGCTCGTTGGTGAGCTCCTTTGCTTCCATTCCTTTGGGCAAAGCTGTTACCGAATCGATGTTGTCATACATCTGACCGTCTTTACCTTTACGATGAACAACGCTCACAAGGCAGGGCTTACCTAACTGGTCTTCTAAAGTAATACCAGCGGCCAGTTCCTTGTCTGTGAATGCTTTCCCATTTAGCGCCTTGAGCTGCTTCAGTAGATTTGATTTCTCGTTAAGAGAAGCTGTCTCTATTTTGCATCTGCCCATCGGCTGTGGTCCGTCTTCCTCTCGGAATACGTGTGTCTCATCAGGTAGCTCATACATCAGAGCAACCTGCTTTTTAGGACCATAAAAAGTGTCCTGTGTTCCTAGGTCTACGATTCCGTAGAGTCTCGCAACCTGACTACCTTCGGGGACCATTTTTCGCTCTCTTCTTCCAGTATTGTATTCTAGCTTCATATACTTTTATTGTTTGTTTGTATTTGTTCCTCCAGTGCTTTGATGTCGCAGCATTGGAAAATTGTTAACAAGTGTTCTGCCTGTAAAATCGCTATCCACTTACCGTGGTTTTTCTTCCACACTACGCAAGGAATCTCGTAGTCCTTTGCGTCTCCCTCTGATTGGGCTAACCAATCCCTGAGCAGTGCTTTCTCGGTGTTCTTAACTTCCCAATGAACAGGCAAATCGTGGCAAGTTACATCCGGTGCATCGTGGCCCTGCTGGCTCTGGTGGAAGCCTGTGCGCTTCGCTGTGTAGCCGAAGAACTGAAGGACCTTGACCCACATTCTCTCACCTCGCTTGCCTTTATCCTTGCTGTTCATCAATACTTTTTGTGGTTGTTTTGATCTATATACTGCGAGCACAGATCGAATACGGGAGCCCACTTGTCTTTGCGTCCCGAAAGGTGCTGTAGCAGGCCTATAAATTCAGCATCATCACGGGCGTAATATTGTCTGCCGTCAACGTCACAAACAGATGATGCTTCCTTGCTATAAGTCCATTGTCTGTCGCACTCGAGGTTTTCTATATCTTCTATCGTGGTTAATTTAATATTGCTTGTTTTCATATTATTGATCGATTGAATATGCACCCTGTGACTGAGTGTCTGCCTTGTTGTTTTGCGCGATCGCCACATATCCCATTGACATGCAGGCCCTGTGCGGTAGCCCTGTTGTTTCCTGCATCCGGTCTGCCTCAAAAATTACCCACTCTCGGTTGGTGACCCTTCCAAATTCAGAAATAAACCTGTCATCATTATCAGGAAGCCAATCGGTCATGACATACGGCAAGTCAGGGGGACAGGTTCTGTTTGGTAACTCCGTGACAGTGCAGGGCCTTGAAGTGAATCCAATGGCGTATTCTTCGACAGCCTGTATCCAGTTCCAGATCTCTTGATTGCGGTAGCTCGCAATCGCAAGCCAGTCGCCTCGCGCTATGTGGTAACCGTTGCCAGTGGCCTTACCAACATCAGTAAAGCTTTTGCCAGTGACCTGCCGCAGCACGTAGTGACACAGCTTGCGGGTGAGAGTGCTCTCAAGCAAATTACCGTGACCTGTCACCTCTTTAATTCTTTCAACTCCGTGCTTCACGGTGACCAACGTAGCAAACGTCTTTGGCTTGACAAGTTTTTTGTTTAAATAAAAACAGATGCGGAGTAGAGTTGCGTTGCGATGAACATACTATATCTGTCCTGTCATGAGGTCCTTGAATTTGATGAGCTACGAATGTTTCTAACGATTCCCGGCGTTAAGGTAATGCCTATGGGAGCTTACTTTGAGAGCGGTAAACCAACAACAACGAGGCCCGGTATCAAGCTTGATTATAAGCCAGAGTGGGTTAAAGCGTTCCACCGGATTCTGGAAAACAGGAAAGGAATAGATCACAGGGAGCATTTAAGTGAAGAGCTTCTAGACTGCTTCGATACAATAATCGTCATGCATAATTTTGACTGGATTATTAAGAATCAGGAAGTGCTCAAGGGGAGGAATGTTATTTGGAGAGACATTGGCCAAATCAACGAAAAGAACGATGAACACTTGCACCGCATAAAAGAGCTCGGAGTAAAATTAATCCGGTATAGCAAGGTGAACAATTATGATTGTAAAATAAAAGAAGACGCACTGATTCCTTTCTGCAAATTCAGGGAAGACTTCCCGAAGTGGGCTGGAGGTCTTAAGGAGCTCATGACAACCGTGCAGTCTATTAAATTCAGAGACAAGAACTGCAATTACCTCAGGTGGCATCATATGCAGAGGAGCATTCCTGTAAGGCTTTACGGCACAGGAAACGAAGGAACCGAGAACTCTCGAGGTATACCTAGCTACGCTGAGATGTTGACTCACATGAGTAACCATAATGCTTGCTGGTATGGGGGGACTTATCCTGCGCCTTACACTCTTTCACTGATGGAAGCAATGTTCACAGGATTGCCTGTAGTCTCTTATAAAGACCTAGGCTGGCCCAGCGAAATAAATGATCTTTTGCTTCCTGAGCAGTTAGCAGAAAATGATGATGACATGATAGATAAAGCTTCAGCATTTCTAGATTCACCACCTCAAAAAATGAGGGACATAAGCGAGTGCCAGAGAGCAATGGCTTATCGCAATTGGGACTCTGTTCGAGTAACTGAAAAATGGAGGCAATTCCTTAACATATGAAAATACTAGTAGACACACACCATAGAGACTTACTTTATTCGCTGCACTGCCTGTTTGAGAAGAGACTGGGCTGGCAGCTTTACACGCCGCTAGGGATGAAGTGGGCAGAGAAAGGTTACTGGACAATGAACAAGGCTCACGGTTGCGATTCATTGTTTAAGCAATACCTAGAACCGAATTCTGGAGACCACCCGTTCTGCGAAAAATATAAGATGGAAGACGGAGTACACCACATATGGAATAAGTGTCATAAATACTATCAGAAGGCAGTGGAATTTGATGTGTTTGAAGGCATGAAGTTCGATGTTGTGATGCCTACTCACTGGTGTCATTACGATGCGTGGAAGGATCTGGTTTCTCAGGTTAAACCGAAGTCAACTCTAGTATGTCATGTAGGAAATATTGATCGAAGAGAGGTCCTAGGGAACGTCATAAGATCAGTCCCCCATCCCGGCGGCAGTGATATTGATGTGCTGGTGAATCAAGAGATTAACACGAGCATATATAAGCACGAAGATATTCCTGACAACTCTAAGAATATACACAGTGTAACCAGCGGATACATGTTCCCTGAGCTGTATCATAAATATAAGAAACTCCTTCCTGAATTTGACTTTAAATATTACGGAGTCGATTGCCCTGACGGATTGCTGCACGGGACTGATGGGGTCTACGAGAAAATGAGGCAGTCAACTCTGGGCTGGACTACTAAAGTTTTTGGCGGCCTAGGACATTCCAATATGGGCTGGATGTATTCAGGCAGGGCAGTGATAACTAACATGACAGAGCATCACAAATGGGGGGAACTCGCAGACAAGTTATTTGAACCCGGCCACAACTGCATCGACATAGACTCAGGCACGGACAGCGAGAATTGCGAAGCAATACGGAAGTGGATGAACCCTGAGGTAGCTACTGCTATGGGGACTAACAGTCGTAAAAGATTTCTTGATTTGATCTCTTACGAGAAAGAAGCGGAAGATGCTAAGAAGTTCCTGTCTCAGATACTTCCTTAAGTGCTAAAATAAAAGTTTTGACATCTTAAAGCAAAGCTACTAAAAGAAGAGCTGTGTCGCGTTTTTTGGTTATTTGTCGCGGTGCAACTTCGTTAGTGGATTATGTCTTCCCGCAGGGTGTATTGGCCCTGCGGGTTTTTTTGTGTTACTTGCTTAGATACCGCTCGGCTGCTTCAACGGATCCAAACACAGGGCCTATACGGCGTCCTGTTGGGCCATAGACCCTCACTCCTGCGCGGCTGGATGTTTGCACAGCCCTGTGGCCTTCTGGAGTGTTATAAACTGCTCCTCCTCGGTTGTTGAGAGATCTTGCCGGAGAGAACTTAGCGCCTTCGCTCCCTGTTCCTGACTTCGTCACAACCACGTAGGATCCCGCAAGCCCCTTCCCACTCTCGACAGTGAATCCGTCTCCGAGTGTATTCTGGATTTCTGACTTCAATCCTCCCTGAGTGAAGCCTACCTGATACGCGAAGTCACCGGACTTCTGCTTTACTAGGTAAGCGTTCTTCTCTCCTGCAGATTTCTTAGACTTAGCTGCTCGCACATCTCCCGGTGTTCTTGACTTGATGTGAGCCTTGCCGCCGGGTTTCAGGGCTCTGCCAATTCCCTGTATGAGATCAGTCCTTTGCTCTGGCTTCAATACGTTAACAACAGAGAAAGATGATATGACATCATAGTTGTCTGAGGGGACTTCATCCATAGCCAGATAAGTAGGAGACTGGTCATCCTTCCAGTTAGCCCTGTTGTCTCCTGAGGACCCGTAAGGGAACGGTTCTAACGTGTCTACTGTCCTGTTACCTTTTCTCATGATCCTCGATCCTGCGCCCTCTCCAGCGCCTGCGTCGAGCACAGTGACTTCATCGTCGATCATGCCACTGAACTTCTCGTAGCTTCGAGAAGTAACATCAGACCTTTGGGTCTCTGCGCTTGCAGGCAGAGGGTCCATCGCGGGGGAGAACTTGTTGGCGTCCTTTCGGGCTTTCTCCATTGCTTTCACTCTAGCCACTCCACCTTTGAACTTTTGTTTTACAGGGCTTTTATACGTGCGAGGGTCAAGAGTTTTGGGACCAATCTTCGGTTGAAAATCTGGATCAGTTAAGCTTCTCATGCTCAACGTCCTGAAAGATGATTTTCCCACATCCCCTTCTTTAGAAATTCTTTGATCTAACTTTGGTTCTCCTGTTACTGGGTCAACCCTACTTTCAAATTGTTTTCGCAGAATATCAAAAACGCTCAACCTACCTCTAATGTTAGAAATTGATTTCCCAAGAACGCCAAACCTGTAAGAAGGATGAATAGGTAACCCTAAATCACGAGGATCAACTATCGATGATGGCCCCGATTGATCGAACTGAATTGCCTTCACAACGTCACCAGTTCTGTAACCGTCTTTCTCCCTGTAAGCGGACATGCCTTCGGCAACATCCTTCCAGAAAATGCCTCCGTATTTGTCTTTGTATTTCTTAGACGCGAACTTCTGCCACATAGTCTTCCTGACCTCGAAAGGCATTTCTGGGAAAACGCTCTCAAGGTCTTTGAGGCTTTTGATTTCTATCTTCTCCCATTTCTTAGGCTTCGATGGAGTAAAGTTTTTGCCTGCTTTTTCTGCTGTTGCTTTGTCTCTAGAGTCTTTACTGAGTCTGTTTTTCTTGATTGTTTGACGGATTGCGGCAGACATGTCTTCAAGCAGCTCTTTCAGGTCTCTTTTGACTGCCGGGTTGTTCTCCATATCAAACTTCAACTCTTCCATCATAACCTCCGAGTAGTCTTTGTTTGAAGCGACTGCCAGCTCATCTTGAAGGACAACAATTCCGATACCGTCAGTCATCCTGATAGCCCTGTCGAGTCTTGGTCCTACAGCCCCTCCTTCGACAGCCCACGCAAGCTTGCCTTGATTGTCTGCAAGGTCTGGGTGATCAGGCCCTCCTCTCAGTTTAAATACTCTACCTGACCGAGTGACGTAGTCGCCAACCAGCATGCGGTCAGCAAACATGAAGAAAACTTTCTTGCCGTTTAACTGCTCAAGGTTGACGCCGGGATCATTTACTGCGGGACTGAATCTGGCTATGACATCGGGTGTAAGCGTGAACACTCCATTCATAGGAGTGCCAGACTCAACGGGCTCCTGCATCTGTTTCCTGACCTCTGCGGGGCTGTCAGGCTCAGGAGAGAACCTGATGTCTGCAGTAGTGTCCTTGAATCTTTCAGACGGCGGGATGATGCTGCCGTCATCATTGTAGGTTATAGGGTCAGCAGACTTAATGCGCTCAGGATCCCTGACTGCTATGGTGTTTGACGGGCCGCCGGGTTCTTCTGCAAGCCTGATAGCGTCATACTTCTTGAACACTTCATCAATAATTCTGGAAGCCTCCCACACTATATAGTTCCCTTCATTTAGCATTCTCAGATTCCGAGGGTCTAGCTCGTTGATGCTAGAGACTCCGAAGTGATTCGAGATTGTGTCTGAAAACTCACTCCACCCGTCTTTTGGGTCGAAAACTTTATCTGCTTTAAGGAATGAGTTAATGACTCTTATCCCCATTTCAGACAGAGCTTGAGTTGCTGTCATTCCGTCGAGCATTGACCTTTCAAGGTCACTCGATTTATTTCTAACAGATTGTAGGCTGGGCTCAGGGATAGCGTGATGACCTCCGTATTTTTCAGCCAATGCATCAATCTCTGATACCAAAAGCTTTATTGAAGCATCATCGGCTTCATTGATTCTTTTTACCACAGCGGGATCCGGTTTTCTGTGGCCGCCAAACCCTCGCGGATACTCTTTTGAGAACTGCTTATCGAAAGAAAGATATATTAACTTGTTGGGGTCCCGCTCTGATTTGAATTCATTGAATTGACGCTTGGTGCCGTGGTATACAGGGCCAATAGTGTAGCCTGCATCAGTGGCCGCTTGCTTTACTATTTTATCTAGCTTGTCGTAATCCTTTACCTTTGCCCTTGCAGACTTCAGGTATTCCTGATCAGTCTTGCTGCGGCCAGTGCCGGGTGAGAACCTTGCATCTCCCGGGGCCTTAGGATTCCACCCAAACTCAAAGATACTGTTGCCCTCTGAGTAGACCTCCTTAGCCTTAACTTTCTTCTCAAGAATGACAGCGCCTGTTTCGTCAAAATAATTTGCATGAAGCTCTGCATACTGCTTTGACGGTGTCACCCAGTCTCCCGGGTTTATAACTTCGGACACTCCTTTGGGAACTGCCCTGTAAATCGTAAGCTCGGCTTCAGGTTTTCCACGTAGACTTCTGAAAAGTTGTATTATCTTCCTGCTCTCAAAGTCATCTTGCCCGTAATACCTAGCACCGTTTGCGCTGTATATATCTTTAGGGTAAACAGTGTCCATCTTGTCGATGGAGCCCTCGTCATACGTCCCGTCAGGAGCCCTGTGAGCCATCCTGTATCCATTCGGGTCTACATCAGGCATGAAGTGTGTCTGACCTCTCTGGTAGGCAGCCTCAGAGAATGACATGACTGGCCTTCCCTCTTTCTGTTGCATAGCAACAATACGATCAAGACGGAACGATCTCCACGGGTGATCCTGTTTGCCTTCCTGCAGTCTTCTCTGTCTGGGTGTAAGCTCTACCTGCGGTATCTCAGGGTTACCCTTGACGTTTCTGATAGCTAGAATCTTGTTAAGGAAGTCACTCTTGCGTTGGCTGCCTAGAACCTCTGCTGTGCGTTTCTCACCAGCAGTCAGGGCGTTGATGTATGTGTGCAGGTCTGCAAACATGTTAGCCTCGGATCCGAAGACCTTCTGCATCTCTGCGCTCTCCCTGTAGAGTCTACTAGCTCTCGTCTCAGTAGTGCTCATGTCAAGAATCCTGCCAGCAATAGTTCCTGTCTTGGGGCTGATGACAATGTCATACATCAGGCCGTTACGGTTGCTGATAGGCAAGTTCCTTGCGCGGGTCTTGCCTAGCTTAGTCTTCATCGTAGAAGCGCCGTAAGTAAAGTTAGCGTATTGATCTGATCGGGAAATTTTATCAAGCTGCTTCAACGCTTCCTTGATAGTGTCATTGATCAGCGGGGAATCGAGCAATGCCTTGAGCTGTCCCGCACTAAACCTAGTCCCCTTGTAGCTGCCGTCTGGCTGCTTGACGAGACCGCCTTCAGGCTCGATTCCCTGAGATCTGTCTTTCTCTTTGCTTTTGCTCTTGCCTCTCCCTCTCCGCTTACCTTTTCTTTTGCCTGTTCCCCGGCCTTTGGCCCCGCTTCTCCCGCTGTCTTTTTCTTTTGAGCTGTCTTTTTCTACAGGGATATCTTTAGGCTCACTGACGTTGTCTAGGATACCGCCGATAGTTGTAGCTCTTTCTTTGGCCACACGCTTCTGCTCGGCATCTTTCATGATGATCCTCTTGCCTTTGGCGTCAGTCTTTGCGACTCCCATTGCCTCGAGCTCTGCGAAGATAGCGTCATCTGCAAGATCGGTGTCCGAGTAAACCTTGACGGGCTCATTCAGCGATGTCTCAACGTCTCTGCCTGCTTTCTTGCGAGCCTTGACCAGATCCTTCATAGCTCTGTCGAGCTGTCGAGACTGCTTGATCTGTTGATCGAAGATAGGGCTCTGGAATGCGTCATAGACTCGGTCAAGTTTACCTTTGGTGAACCGAGAGAAAGCGCCTTTCAGTGACTCTGAAAAGTTGTTACCTGAAAAGATGTAGTTGCTGTTCTTGCCTGTGATGTAGTTTGCAAAATATTCTGCGGCCAGCTCCTCAAGGATGTAGTCTACCTTTGCGTCAGTGGATCCTGCGTCCTTTAGTTTCTGAGCTCTTTGAGGATCGACACCAATCTCTGAATCCAGTCGCTTCTCGTATTGCTGAATGAAGTTGTTCATTTCTTCAGCAGAATACATTCTTTGAAAAGTGTTCTTCACGTTCGAGACTAGCGTGTCAAATCCGTCGAGCCTGCCTAGAGCGTGCAGAGTCTCATGAAGCATTGTGCGTGTGCCTGCGTTCGTGTTCAGGAACACAACTGGCTTGCCTGCCTCGATACGCATCATGCCGCTCGCCTCGCCCATCTTGGTGCCTTTTTCATCCACAACAAAGTCAGGATCCACATGCCTGACTTCGACAGATGACTGCAACAAGATCTGCTCTGCGTCCATTCGAGCAATCTTGTCTTCTCTGGAAAGCTTCTCCAACCTCACCCTGTCTTCTGGGGTTTTGGTCTCGATCCACTGATTAAAATCATTGTCTTGAGCTCTGCGGAGTGCTGACCCTGTCAGGCCCTCTGCGGCCCTCCCTATGCCACCACCAAAGCCACCTAGAACGCCGCCAGACCCAATACCCTGTGCGAGCCCTTCGAGGCCTCCTGAGGCTAATCCTATAGCGCCGCCAATTCCTGCACCTACTGCAGCACCAGCGGTAGCTCTCCCTGCATACTCAACAGGTTTATCCAGCCACTTCAGTCTTCCTGCAAGTTTACCTGCGACTGTGTCAGGTTGATGTAAAGCTAGTCTTCCCAGACCGCCTGTCCTTGTAGGGCTGCTGGACATTGCCTCTCCGAAGCCGCGCAGAAGGCCTCCTGAGACATCCAGAATAGTAGGAGCTGCCAGCACTGTGCCAAAAGTCTTAGCTGTGCCTGCTCCAACAATGCCACTAGCTACCGCTGCACCTATGCCTCCGGGAACTGCCACGTTAGCTAGGCCTCCCGTTGCTTCATCAATTGTTTCTGAAGCTCCTTTGACAATGTTCTTGCCTCGCTCAATTGCGTCTCTGCTCAGGTCTGCCGCCCTTGACAGCCCTTTACCCACTGCAATTGTTGGGGCAGATAGCCCCTTAGTAATACCTTTAGCGGCTATTGACCCCACCTTGCCTGCAGGGATTAAAAGACTAGGGTCAATAAATTCACCCGTGAGCTCTGCTGCCTTGGTATCTACTTTCTCGAGGTCAATCTTTGCTGCATCCATACCAGCAAACTCTGCGTATTCATTCCACGCAGACTCCTCACCTCGCTCGATACCACCTCTGACATTCTGGAGCTCTTTGAGTTTAAGAAAGTTGTTGAACTGATCAGTGGTCTCGTCCTCGCTTGTTCCCCCGAATGCATCCAGCTTCGATCCCAGATAGTCATTAGCCATCCTGCCGAGGATCTCTGTGTCATAGGCTCCTCTGGCAGCTCCCTCCATAAAGGTGCGAGCAGAAGTGCCGGGATCAAATATGTTCATGTATGTGCCTATGGCCGCAGGGAGATTCTCCGCGATCCTCTGAACAGTTACGCCAGCGGCTTGAGCTACAAGGCCGGGAAACTCTGACCACTGCATCTCAGGCTTTGCAGCCCTATAACGGACAAAGTCCTCCCGGGTAAGAGAGGACGATGGCGTGTCTGGATTCTCGAATCGAGCTACCAGTTTCTCGTCTGTTTCTGGAAACTTTTTCCTGAGCGATGACTCAATGGTTGCATTGGAAGTTTCGTCAGGGAACTCGACAACAGTGTTATAGTCCTCTACGAATATTTCTTTCATTCAATTAAACCAGTGGAAGGGTTGAAAGACATGCGGCTTACGTCTGATGCTTGCTGACCGGAAGCAGTTCCTTCTTGATAGGGATCCAGTCCAATTAATTTGGCGTAAGAGTCTCTGTCAGCCCTCATTCTTGTTGATAGAGTGTTTAGTGATGTTCTTGTATTACTATCAATGCTGAATAGCTTTGTTGGGTTTGCTATAATCTTCTCGATCATTTCCTTTTCGGACTCAGAGAATGCGCCGGGGCCAACAATAGGAACACGTAGAGCTCCCGTGAGAAGACCCACGATAGTGTTAGCCTCTTTTTTGAGATTGAAGTCAAGCCTTTTGCCGGGAGTGTCAAGAATCTCAAGGAGCCTTCCAATACCTGTTTGAATCTGATCATCTGCTAACTGCAGAGTCCTCATTTCTTTTGCTGTCTCTACAGACGGAGCAGTTCCTAGCCCGGGGATAAACCTAGACTTGACTGAGTCTTGATACTTAAGAAGAGATAGCTTGTTCTCAAACGTCAGCTTGTTGTCCTGATCATACAACAGTTCGTAAGCCTGCTTTGCCATCAACGGATTGTCTTTGACAAGATTCGGTATATCCTTGATTAACCTTTCTCTGACTTCAGTAGCTGTCTCCGATCTTGTCTCACCTTTCTGCTCTGCTACTTTTAGCAGTTCAAGATCCTTAGCTGCTTTCACTACAGTCTCAGAAGGACCGGACATAGCTTCAGGTCCTAAGGGGCCTTGAGCTCGACTGGGAGCTGGCTGATATGTTTGCACAGGGGCAGCATACCTTCTCATAGCCTGCATCTCTTCTCGAGCTACGATTTCTGGTGATCTTGCGGTTCCCGCGAGTGGCGCTTGAGTCTGCCTAGGCATCGCCCCTGCTCCGTAAGGAGCGAACGCATTGACGGCTGATGACGGGAGACTGAATCTTTCAAGAGCCCTAGCTTCAGACTCTGCTAAAGATCTGCCAGCTTCTGAGTCACTGACAGAGTCAGTAAACTTATCGGCTGTAAACTTGAACTCAGGCCTAAAAATAGACTCCTCTTGAGCTCTTTGTAGCTGTGCTTCCGCTGCATCAATTTGAGGTGCAAAGTCAACAGGAACATCTCGTTTCTGCCTTGCTTCTGTAAGTTCTGAGTAGAACTTACCTTCTTGTCGCTTCGCTTCAACCTTGTCTTTAGCTTCTTGCAGTTGGATTTGCTGGAGTTCCATTGCTCCTCTTTCAAGAATACCGCGCTTCATCCCCCGCAGGTCAGATAGGCTGCCTGCTTCAACCTGAGAATCAAACTCGTCTTGCTGCTCTTTGGGGATAAAGCTTCTCAGCCTCTTAAGGTTTGATCTCAGTTCCTTTGCTTCTTCTTTGTTTTGCTGAAACTTCTTGATGCCCTCACCAACTCCTGCCCCCAGACCTGCAAGTCCTGCGCCTAAAAGTTCTCCTACTCTGGATCTCTCAGTAGGCTGAACGATCCCCTGTCCTGTGTATGATTGCTGTGAAAATGCCATAGTATTTTTCTTTTATGCTGCGAAGTTTGTGCCACCTAAAGCGCTTCCGATACCCTGCATTGCTCCTGCAGCAACTCCTGCCCTAGCATTAGCTGAAGCGATGTTTGCGTTTAGCTGTGCGTTGTAGTTTCCAGCGGCAAGACTTCCCGCGTATGCTGACTCAGGATTGAACATTTGCTGTGGGGCCATACCTTGACCCTGCGCTGCAAACCCTTGAGCTGCTCCCATACCCACACCGGGCTTACCGAGGATAGCCATAAACGGATCCGCTGAAGTAGCAGCATTAAGGCCTACCACCTGACTAGCAAAAGCCTGCCTTCTTCTCTGTAGTTGCTCTGCTTGCAAACCTTTGACAAGAGACTCTTGACCCACGTCTGCCATACCGTAGCCCATACCTCGAGCTGCCTGAGCTCCTCTAACCTGTTGCTCGAGCTCTCGTGACAATGCTGGTGGCAACGCAGCTCCTGCAGCCAGCTCAGATTGAGCCTGCCTGTTGAGCTCTGCCATTAATGCGGCCTGCTCTGGGTTGGCTTGCCTGAAGGCCTCAGTGGCTCTGGGGCCTAGTCTTTCGACTGCGGCTATGTCGCCTTCCCTTGTGACATCAAGGCCAGCCACATCGGCTCTGGCGAGCCCGGGCATTATGTCCTGCTCATAGAGCTCAAGAAGACCGGGAGTTCCCTCGCTGCCTCTCATGACATCTCGAAGGATCTCAAGGTTCAGCCTCGCCTCTGCTGGCCTGCCGTATTCTTGACTAGCCTCTGCAGCGTAGAGCTCTGGTGCGAGGTCTATCTGCGCCTGCAAAGTGTCTCTTGTTTCTTTCGCGTAATCCCGTGGGGGAGGAGCGTCTGCGCTATACATTCCCATAATTGTCTGTCTGGTATTGCCTGTGTAGTTTTGTGAATTCTCTCATCGCATTCCAGCCGCCGCACAGGTAAACGGTTGCAAATATAACCTCGTGATATTGACTCTTAAGCACGTCAGAGTGTGCTCTCTTTACTTCTACGCCTGACTCCTCCCATTTATTTGCGTCAAGCCACGCATTGCAGCTCATGATAATTAGAGGGAGAAGGAAGCTGCTGTTTGCTATGTAGAATTGATTGCTTGTGAGTGTGACCATCCAGTCCATTTCAGCCTTGATCACATCCTCGTCATTGATCTTCTTATCGCCATCAATGAAGTCATCAATGTCATGAGACCTTGTAGCGAATGTCTCCACGAACAACCACGCCTGCTCATTGTTATGAGTCAGACGCATGAAGTCTTCTTTTATGGAGTGGTCAAAGTGCATTAAGAAAGCTTTATGATCTGGATGTGACTGTAGATCTCTGCTCTGCCGAGTGACGCAGCTCTGCCTAGGCCGAAGTCTGCTTCCCCTTCATCAGCTCTAAATCTTAATTCAAAAGTTTTTTGGCCGCTTATCTGGAATACTCCTGCAACATTTGACCAGTAGGTCTCAGTGTCAGAGCTGCCGAAGTAAACGGATGATCCGTTAATTTGGGTCTGACCGTCAGTTACGTTGTAGAGCCAACCTGCTATGTTGCCCGTATCGTTGCCGGGGACTTTTGCCTGCACTGCGTAGGTTCCTGCCTCAAGTATAAATTGATTTGAACTTAAGCTCGTGACGATGCTGTTAGGATCAGACAGAGTGTTAAGCACTCTGGTAGTGTCAGTGTTCGCAACAGATGTTCCCGCATGAACCGAGTTAAGTTGCTGTTCCCATATTTGAGCTGCAGCTATGGAAAGCGATGATTTAGCTTCCCACTGAATAGCACCAGTAGAGTCTGTGCTTATAAACTTGTCAGCACCGTCTGTGTTTATCTGGCTGATGTTAATCGTGTCAGTGCCGTCTTGCGCTGCCCACTCTGGGTTAGCTCCTGCTCCTTTGGTTTTCAGGAATTGACCGTCACTGCCCGGGGATAACTTAACAAGGTCGCCGTTAGTGTCGTAGTACAGTAGCTGCCCCTGAGTCCCAGCCTCTAACTTAGTCAGGTTTAGATTGTGATCAATGATCTTACTGTTAATGTCGATGCCCTGCTCCAGCTTTGACGTAAGCACAGCCCCGTCTGTGATCTGATTAGAATCAATCGATCCTGTGAATGTTATTGAGGGAGCCCCAAGCGCGTTGAGCTTAGTGTAGGTGACTTTTTCCCCGGCTGAGAAATTATATCCCACGCCTACGTTAACTGATAGTGGCATAATATTAAGCTGTTATTATTTTGTGACCAGTTGCGGCCATATAAAACTTAGAGGGAGTAAAAGTGTTTGAGGTTGTTGTGTTAGTTTCTCTTATTCCAACAAAAACGTAATCGTCCTGATGCAATTCTACATGTGATACAATGCTTATATTTCTAATATCTGAATTACCTACCAAGCGAATCGTTTGCTCAGGCTGAGGAATGTAAGTGGTCGTATTAGCTGATGCATCTTTCTTTGCTATTGTGAACGTAAGCTCCGTGTCTGAATTTGCTGAGACTTTCCCTGAGATACTAATTTTTACTTCTGCATTGATAGGGGTTAAACCTGTGTATTTTAATTGACCATTGGATGCTTGCTCGAAATCGATCATGTTAGAATCAGTCGATGTGGTCACGCTTAAGTTAGTGTAACCCGCCCCAACGGAAGTGGCAGAAGCTGAAGTTCTGTAAATTGCTCCGAAAGGGTTTACCTCAGATAACGCATTCTGTGGATACCATTTCTGGGCGACATTACTAATTACTGTCAGAGTTTCGCCGGGGCTAATGCTGACAGTGCTGATCCCTGCTGGACCCCAGTCACCACTGCTTATCACTACTACAGCCGCAGATGCGTTTACTATGTTCTTAACAGTAACGTATCCTGATGCGGGCTGCGTAAGCGTGTAAGCAGTTCCTGTGCTTATTATGTTATACAGCTTAGTGTCACTGACAGTATTGCTGCTGGTGTCATTGTAGGTCTGCCTGAAAGTGTGAGGGGCGTTGAGCGATACCTCAGGGTTTCCGCTTCCGTCTCCGTTTGCGACTGTGAGCCCTGTAGCTCCTGTAATACTCCTGACGTTAGCGGCCCCGCTGCCGTCAATTGATACAAGTCCTGCAGTCCCGCTCAGGTTATCGATTGAACGAATGTTACCATTCGCATAGTTAAGCTGCTCAAGAGCAGTGATGAATTCTGCGCGAGTAACTGAGTCCGAAGGTATCGGCCCGTTAACTGCGTCCACTACAAAGTTTGATGTGCTATCTGGCATAATCTTTTACCAAAGTCCTGCGTGTGTTCCTTCTCGCCTCTGTCCCGGCGTTGCTCCTGATGTCACGCTGTGAAGCCTGACTCTCCCGTTGATTCCTTCGATCTTGACTTGAAAGTAAGCGCCTCTCCTGTCAACTCGCATTTTGTGAGTCCAGTATTGGTAAAGGTCAAGCTGAGTGCCTGCTGTTCCCAGCACTGTCCCCGGGTCTGCGTTCTCTGTATCGAGGATGACGGAGTAGTCCTCCTTGCCCGGGGCTTCGTGAGAGTCATCCAGATTCTGGATGTCCCAATCACTCATCGCAAAAGTCATGTATTTAGTTCTGGTGTAGCTGGCATTGTTGACTATGACAGACTCCTCTTTTACACCGTCCACAATTCCCGTGACCTTGTATTCTGGATCCCACGTTGAGATGAACACTTGCGCCTGCTGAAAGCGCCTTCTGTTGCCTGCCTCAAAACCGTAGCCTCTGGTTTTAATCATGAAAGCTATCGGCCTGTCCTCGATCTTGATCGTGTCAGAGCATATAGCCTGCAGATAGGGATCCACATTACCAAAGGGATCCTTGATGCTTACAAGGATTGGTGAAGTGCTCTCGAAATGAACGCCACAGCCATTGTCTGTGTCTGTTGTGTTCCCTGAATACCAGCCGTCCTGCGTGAATCCTGTGAACAGGTTTGCCCCAGCGATCTCGCAATGATCTGCTTGTTGCTCGTCGCCAACTCCCCACAGCCAACCGTCCTCAGGATCATTTGTGTTAACTGTGAGTGGCTCGATAATATCCAGCCCGCCGTCATCAGTTATTTCTGCATCAGCGTCATCAACTACTTCTCGCTTACGAGTAGCACGAATTGTTGTGCCGTTATTGACTGTGACTTGAGTTCCGTCCTGAACATGACCCTTGACTACAAGGTCACATGTGTAAGTGCCTTGAACGATCGGCCTGCTCTCCTGTTCTGCGTATTCATAGAGACCAACGATGCCATCATAGTCTACGTAGTAGAGGTGCTCCGATCCCTGAAAGTCTGCTACAAATAAATACTTAATCTTTATTGCGTCTCCCGTGTCGTAGCCTGACCACGCTTGATTTATGAAGTCATAGACAAGCACGGCATTGTTCTGCTGGCCTCCGTCAATGGGGACACTTAGGTAGTATCTGTTGCGCCAGTAAGCTGCAGAGGCTGTCTCTTTGGCTACCCTGAAATCAATCCTGTCAATGAGTGGCTGTATAGGTGTGCTCTGTGGCTCTGATATGCCCTGTAGCTTGTTTTGCTCTGTGAGCATTAAACTAACCACGCCACGCTGGGAAAGGAACCACAGGTCATTCCCTGCGCTCGCTACAGACCTTGTCCCTACAAGTCCGTATTCTGTTGTGACTTGATCTAGGACTGCGTTTGTTCCCCAGTCTCCAACCAGATTGCTTACGGTGTAGATGCTGGTGTCCTTGAAGATAACAACTGTCTGATCATTGAACTTAAAGATCCTGCGAATGTTGTCACTGTCACCTTGATTGATTTTAAACGAGCTGTAGACAGGATCGTAGTTTGTGTATGAAAGAATATCTGAAACAGCTACGTGGTCAGACTTGTATCCTGCCCCGGGCCTGTGCGGGACAAGGAGTCTGTTCTGAAAGAATAGAGTTGTGTCTGAGTTAGGTATTGAGTCAGTGCCATCATCTGCGTCAGGCGCTTCTACAAAGCCTTCCTCAAACGAGGACAATACAAGATGCTTTTCATCTGGCCCTCTCGAGAGAATGACTTTATCAAATGCCTGAGTGAACCAGTATTTTGATACTGTGTTATTGCTGGTGAAGTCTGATGTAGGGACGGTCAGCCCAACGCTACAAGGGATAGGCTCAATGTTGTTACCGTATCGTGCTCGGTAGAGGGAGATTGTGGTTCCTTCAAGCGAGGCCGCGATCAAGATCCAGTCATTACCATTGGGATCATTCCAGACTCCTACTCCGTAGACTTGACCTAGAGTTGTGCTGATCTGTCTTGACCAGTTTATATCGCCCTCTCCCCATTCAATAGGCCACTCAAAGCCGTAACGGTTAAACCACGTAAGCGGCATGACTCCCTTGCGGGGCTCTGCTACTCCGTAGCGGAAGCGAGCATTGACAGCTTCTGAAACTAATCCAGCGGGAAGCATATGAGGCTGCTGCCTCATGTCTACACCTACAAATCCGTTGTCCCCTGCCGTAATTGGCGGGTCATCGTTGACGGTGTAGTTTCTGTCTTCTCTCATGTATAAAATCCAATTTTACTTAAGACTGAGTCTAGCTTTTTATTGCTGTTCTCCCAGTTGAGCTTCATTCCTCGCTCTGAAGCTCTCAACGCTCTTGCTACACCTCTCTCGTTTCGGACCTCCCTCATTCGGTCTATCAAGCTGTCCTGTTTAGGGACTGCCCAGAGACCGCCATTAGAGTAATGCGCCTCAGACTCTCTCAAGTCAAAGTCAATAGGGTAACCTACTGACTCATCAAAGAACTCTGTAATTCCCCCGAAGGGAACTGCAATGACTGGCCTTCCTGTGGCCATAGCCTCATGCTGCATGAGACCCCATCCCTCTCCTTTAGACGCACTCACAAAGCAATCAAGCCCTGCATACCAGTTAGACAGATCTTTCCTTGTCCAGAACTGACGAGTAAAACTTACTCTGTCATCATCGACATCTATTACAGGGTCATCAGGGAAACACTTAATGCTTAACCTGACATCTTTTACCCTCTTAGGGAATGCTTTCTTCCACGCCCTCAGAACGTCCTCGAAGCCTTTCCTGCAGCCTCCTGCCGCTGTCCTCCCCGCTACACCAAAAACAAACTCAGAGCCCTGTTTCTGTGGCCTGTAGTGGAAGACATCCGTGTCTATCCCCATAGGAACCTTGACCATTGTCTTTTTGATTCCCTGTGCATTAAACAAACACAAGTTAAAGTCGCTCGGCACAACAATCAGATCTGCCTGATTTAAGTTAAGCACTGCCTCCTTATGAAGCCTCGTGCTCTCCCACATCGTGTTATACACAAGCTGCTTTTTGCCTGTAGGACTAAACGATGGGCAATGAACAATCATCTCCCAGTCATCCTGTTGCTCCTTATGCACAACAGACTCCATCACCACTCTCGGTATAGGAGCCTTACCTGCCTCGCTTCGCACTGGCCAACAGTGTATGTCTCGGCCTAATTTAGTGAGTCCCTCAATGACCCTTATTAAATGCAATGAATAGCTGCTGTAGCCGTCCACTACTCCTCGCACCACACCTCGTTTTGTTCTCAAATATCAACCTCGCAGTTTACCTCGTTCGTGTTCCAGATCTCTGAGCATACTCACAACATCCAGTCTTTCTGACTCAGAGATTCTGCTGTTCAATTTGCCTTCCAGTTTCTTGATCTGTTTAGCAATCGCATTGTCAGCAGCCGATAAGGTCAGCTTAACAGCATTGCTCGAGTTAACAATTCTTTTGGCAACCCAAAACAACAGTAGTATTCCTACTGCGTAGTAAACCAGACTAATGCCCCCGGGAAGGCTGTTCTCGAGAGCAGATAAAGAAAACTGGTCGCCATTGCCGCGCTCGTTATTGTCAACAGTCCAGTCAACGCGAGTCTGACCATCGTGTCCCTGCGCCGCAGAAAACACAGCAGTGATCCTCTCGTTCTGGTCTCTCGACCATTTCTCACTAACTTCTGTCGTAGCATTTGTCTGCCTCTGCATTTCAGGCATCCCCACACATCCCGTTAAAAGACATGCAGCAGCTCCAGCGATTGCAGCGGCCTCTTTAAATATCTGTTTCGGCGTCTTTGTTATCATTGCACTTCCCCTTTCTGGCGTTGACGTAGTGATGCCAGACAAGAGCTGCTTTACCTACCATATAAGTTAGCGTAGCAAATGCTATAAGAAGCCTTAGAATCGAAGTCTCGTTGGTTACAGCGATGCCTAAGAAGGCAGCCGCAAATACCCTGCCGTATTCAGCGAGATCCGTGCTGGTCATCGTTTGCTTCCTTTGGGTTTCTTTTTCTTCATTTTGGCTTTCGCCTTAGCTGCTGCTGCTTTACCAGCCTTAGTGTATGCGTAATGTTTCTTCCCTACTTTTGGCATAATATATCTCCTACCACTTTGATTTGTTTGACCAATAAGCTGCGCTCATTTTGCCTTTAGCAATGTTCTTTGCGTGACGAGCTTTGAAACTTTTGCGCCGTGCTTTTTGGCTGGCAGTCTTTGGGTTTGATCCAGCTCCCGATACTCCCTGTTGACCAAAGCGAATCAGGCGCACCTTATCTCCCTCTTTAGCTAAGACAGCGTGTGATTTCTTTGGATGTTTTGGAGTTCGCTTCGGTTTGTTGTATCCGGCGACCCCAGCACGGGCGATGCGCGGGTCTTTCTTGTCAGCCATCTCAAAAACTCCCTGTTTTCAGACCGTTAAAGGGGTAATTCCCAACCCCAGCACAGAAGTCCCGCAGGATTGCGGGAGTTTTGCGGGGATCTGCTGGTACTTCGTGATATCTCATGGGCATGTACCTGTATTTTTTGGGTGGGTACTCTCAGAAAGACCGCCCCCCCTCTAAAGTTGCTCCCCCCCCCTGCTTATAGGGGGTATCAAAATCTCGTTGTAGAGACTGGCTAGTCCCCCATGGAACCGTGGTATGCGACCGCCGCCAAACCTTCCATCTGCTATCCCCCCCCTACCCGTGGGCCTCTCTCAGGGGGATCAGGGCGACCACTGCATCCCAGATAAGGTGGTCAATCGCCGCAACTATCTGATTTAAATGGCAAAACATTCTCCGGCAAATCCTCTTCCGGCTCTAAATCCGCAAAGAATCCGCTCGAAACCGTCTCAATCTGCTGTTTTTCAGGGGCAAAGGCACCAATGACCTTGCCAATCAACTCAAGGGATCGGACGCGGGCGGCGTCACTGTTCTCGGCATCGAGCGCTTCGACCTCAAGACGGGCCATCAGCCAATCGTGTTTATCCACCGCTCTCACCATCAATTGCCGCTTGTGAGCCTCAATAGCCGCTTGAACGTCAACGTGGGTCAACAACCGCGAGCCTTGCTGTTTCGGGTGTGAATAGCCTGCCGCTTGGGCCGCTTGAGTGGCGTTGCCATGCTCAACAAACTCAGCAACAAACTTGGACTGACGCCAGTTCAGATTCTTTGGGTTTCCTTCCCCTGTATTGGTATCCATTCCTATGGTGTTTCCTTACTGGTTGAAGAGGATCCGGTGTCGCGGTTATCGGGTTTTTTCCGCGACCGAAAAATTTTCATTTGAACCACTGACCAGCGAGTGCAATTAGTCCTGCGAAAACGATCCAGCCGAGCCGCTCCCAAATGAGGGCCGAGCCGGATTGCTTCTGGAATTGCTCGACCAGTTCGCGGTGCTCTCGCTCCACCCAATCGATACGCTTTTCGAGTCGAGTAACACGGGCATGAGCCGCATCAGTCCGCTCATCAATCCTGCCCAGTTCCGATAGCTGATCAGTCAGCTTGTCGAGCTTTACCTCGATTCTGAGCAGTCTGTCCTGCAATTCCATACCTTCTGAATCCCGCATAACTAAACGCCTTTCGGCTGGTCCGATGATTTATTTCAATGTTTTTCATTCTAAAGTGTTGAATTGGCATTTCAACTGTGCTTTTATAATAACCGTTGGGCCGATACAGCCCCACCGTGCGGGACTGCGTTAAGTCCGCCAGACCTCAAGGACGAGGTGCTGACCCAGAGCCAGAGAGGCGAATCGCGAGTCACTGTATTGCAGGTGGCCAACGGAAAGACCGGAGCGAGTGGGAACCCAACGACGGGGTATATCGGCGGCGACCGGAGGAGCATGGATGCTCGGCCAGAGATAAGCGGCACTCAGCGATGGTCCTACTCACCTTTTTGTCGGGGTCTGAAGCTGACCCCCTGATGACCCAAACCACTGGGCATTGGTTACTCAATGGGCGGAGCACCGCCGAAACAATCTGGAGGCCATCATGG
>WLWG01001132.1_pt1 | contig 25083 bp, 31 predicted proteins | sample 6712871 | NCBI WGS metagenome assembly WLWG01 (sample SAMN12718693, study PRJNA515312) | sponge metagenome | isolation source: marine sponge | host: Mycale hentscheli | place: New Zealand: South Island, Marlborough, Capsize Point | collected 2003-05-01
TAAGATTTACGAAAATTGACTAACCAAAATGGGTCAAAATATTCTATTAAAATTTTTTTTTTTGAATTAATTTTTTCATGAAGTTTGGTTGGTCATTTTTCGTAATTTAAGATTTTAAGATTTTAAGATTTTTGAAAATGATTTTTTAAGATTTACAAAAAATACCCCTATTAATACTTAAAAATAATTAATTAATACACTATATAGTGAAGAGAACAAGAAAAGAAAATATAACAAAGTAAATTAAAGCAAATAAATAAGTTTAATTCTTCAAAAAAAAAATCTATATTATATTAAAAAAAACAAAAATGAGTGAATTAAAGAAAATGGAAGTTGGACAATTCTTTAAGGCAATAGAAGTTAAACATAAGATTCCATGCTATAGAAAAATACAAGTTGATATTGTAGATGGTCAAAAAATTCCAAAAGGTGAAAAAAATGATATTAAACCTGAAGAAATCAAAGCTAACAGGGGTAGAGGTAATACATTTTCATTCTCCATTAAATGGATTCCTGATTTATTTATGATTGATTTTGATTTTAAAGAAAATATAGAAGATCATGAATTCTTCAACTATTGTAAAAAAGTTAAAATGCCTTATGTTGAAACTAAAAAAGGTTATCATTTTTATACTTATATTCATAATCCAGTAGGTAAATTTTGCTTTTCTAATCAACAAAAGGTTTATAAAGATGAAAAATATGAAATTGATTTAATTAAAATTAATAATTGCTGGGAAACAGCTGACAGAATTATTCAAGGGATTGAGGTTGATGAAGATAATAAAATCAAAATCCCAAATATTCATTATAAAATGTTGCTTACTAATTATATAGATGAAGAAAAATTAAATCTTTGTGATTATTGGAAATGGGAAGAAGGTTATGAAAAACCTAATAAAAAGAAAAATACTAATTCTGCAGGAAAATCACCACCAGTATCACCAACATCAAGTGATGATGAAGTAATTTTTGATATGGGTGATAGTGTTGATTGGGAAGAATTAAGAAAAATTCTTTTTGGAATTACAAATCCTCAATGTTTTAATTATAATATTTGGTGGAAAATTGGAACTGCTGTAAATAATATTACAAATGGTTCAGTTGAAGGCAAAAAATTATTTTTAGAATGGTCGGAACAAGAAATTAATGTTGGTTGGTGTCCCAAAAAACATGTTCCAAGACTAAATAGTCAGTGGGACAATTGGGCCGGTGGTGAATTTACAATGGGAACATTGATTCATTATTACAATGAAGATAACCCTAATGCTATTAAAATGAAATCTAAAAATCCATACAAAGATATGTATTATAAAAATTGTAGTTGGAATGATGATGATAAATGCTGGGAAGGTAAAGTAAATGTAGAAGGAATGGTTGATCTCATCAATAAGGAATTTATATTTGTAAAAGAAACTGGTGAAACCATTGTTCTTGATGGTAAAGAAAAATGGTATTTAAAAAAACCAAATCAACTAAAAGAATTATTCAGTTGTTACATTTTTAAAAATATTAAAAATAAAGATACCAACCCAGCTGATCTTTGGTTGAAACATATAGAAAGAAGACAAGTTGTAAATATTGGTTTTGATCCTAAAAACATTGGAAATCAAGAAATATTTAATATTTGGAAAGGTCTAAATATTAATAAAAATGTTGTTACTGATTTTGATGTAAATGATGCTAAACCAATCATAGATCATATTTACAATATATGGTGTTCTCAAAATCAAGAATATTTTGATTATGTAATGAACTGGTTTTCTCATATTTTACAATATCCTTACAAGAAAACTGGTGTTGTAGTTTGTTTAAAATCCAATAAAGAAGGTGCTGGTAAAGGTATCATTATGAATAAATTAAGAAAAATTATTGGTGATAATCATTATTTTCAGTGCAATAATTTAGATCAACTTACAGGCTCATTCAACGGTGTTGGTGAAGGCAAAATTCTTATTAATCTAGATGAAGCATTTTGGGGCAAGGATAAAAAGAAAGAAGGTATGTTGAAAAATATTATTACTGAAGAAACTAAATTTGTTAACAAGAAAAATAAAGAATCATACATCATTGAAGATTATTGTAATTATATCATATCAACAAATAATGATTGCTTCATTCCAGCAAGTGAAGGAGGCAGAAGATTCTTTGCCCTTGATTTAGATAATAAATTTTCAGGGGTTCAAAATGAAAATAAAAAAGATTATTTTAAAAATATAAATGAAGCACCAGCAGGAGCATTTGCTAAATATCTTTTTGAAAGGGATATTAGTAAATTTAATCCAAGAGAATTTAAGAAAACTGCTCTATTACAAGAACAAATCCAGCATAACTGGTGTTCGGTTAGAAAATGGTGGTTCAATGTATTACAAGAAGCTGGATTCAAAACAAAATTGGATCAAAGCACAGGATTTATAAATCTATATGAAGATGGTTGTAATAAAGAAGATGAACTACTTGAAGTATATTTAAATAAAAGGAAGTTTAAATATGATAGTAATAAAAATAAAATGAAAGATGATAATGGAGATGTTATCATTCTAGATCAAAAACATTTTTACAAAAAAGAATTTATTTATGATGTATATTCTGAAAATTGTGATGGTTACAAACTAGATAAATCACATTTTTGGGAAAACATGAAAAGACATTGTCTAAATGGATTGATGAATGCCGATCATAGATTCAAGGGTTCTAATCAAAGATGGTTGGAAATGCCTGATTTAGAAGCTATGAGAAAAAAATTCAATGAATTACAAGATTATGATTATGAATATTGTGAAGACACACTTGGAGATGATTGGGAATGAGTGGATCAGTAAGATGATTTAGATTTAATTTTTTTTTTATTATTATTTTTCTTTTTAGGAGTTTTTGATTTATTGTAATCAAAAACTTTTTTGGGGTTAACATATTTCTCTCTTTCAACTTCTTTACCAATGTCAACCTTGAATACAGGGTCAGCATTGTCCTTTCTTTTCGGCATATATATATTTATTTTATTTTATAAAAAAATAAAAAATAATTATAAATATAAAATGAGTTATTTAATTACCAGTAATGTACCTTCTGATTTTGTGGAAATAAAAGATGGGATAAACAAACCTTTTGCTTATTTTAATAATTTACAAAATACTCACATTATTCCAGCTAATTCTGAAATTGCTGTTGAGTCATGTAAGATTGTTAAAGATGGAAGAATATCAGTAAATAGACAAAACAATATATTTTATTTTTATTATGGTGAAGTATTAAGTGCTACAAAACCAATAGAAGATTCATTATATCACCCAATAAGAGCTCCTATTTATGCTGATGGTCAAACTGCTAATTCTGCACAGGTGAATGTCGATGAATTTGCTGGTATGCTTCAAGATACATTGAGAAGAAATGTATATCACCCTAATTTACAATTGAGTAGTTTAAATACTGAATCAGGAAAAGCTATTGCTAAAAGAAATGCAAGTGATTTAGATTTTGAAGGTTTCCAAATGTCAATAAAAAGTTCTACTTCAGATGATAATGCTTCTCATATTAATAAAACATGGATACCTTCTACATTTAATCAAAGAGCAGTTAATATTCCAAATGGTGTAGGTGTAGAAAATACATTCGTTGATCGTCTACATTGTATAGGAACACAATATCCTTTATCATTAGCAGGTGGTTCTTGTGAATTTGATTTAACACAAATAGCTACATTAAATTTAGATTTTGAGTGGATGGTCGGTTTATCTAGATGTACAAGAACTGGGACACAATCAGGTGGAAATGCTCCTGTTTTAGAAAGTCCTGAATATTTTGAGGATAATGCTGGTGGGATTGCTGGTGGTGGTGGTGATAATTTTTATGATTACATGGTTACTTGTGAGCAAGGTGCTTCTGATTTTGAGCTTAAAATATATCAGGCAATTTATAATACAGCAACTGATGAACAAGAAATGACCGAGTTTGATTACAGACAAAGCAGAGAATATAAAGGTAAATATGTAACTACTACTGGAACAAATGGTTCTGATATTGAAAAAATTAGATTCACAGCAACAGGAGAACAGATGAAGATAGAATTTTATGATGGAAAATTAACACAATATGAAGATATTGTTACTGGAATAAATGCTTCTTCTGTTCTTAATCTAAAACCTATTAATCAATGTTGTTGGTTAATGTTTCCTAAAATGAGAATTCCTCGTAATGATGAAATTTCTTTAAGTTATTATGCTGGAGTTCCGATTGATAATTTTGTATATGGTGGTGTTACTAGTTCCGATGGATCTATTCCAATGAGCTATAAACAATCAAATCAAGATTGGTGGGCAACTATGACTAATTTATCCACACAAAATTATTGTTATAATGTTGATAGTAGATACATGGTTAGCACACCACAATATACTGGTGCTACATCAAGAGCATATACACAAAAAGGTTTAACTGTATCAAAAGATCCTGATTTAAATTCTGTGTTTATTGTTGAGCAATCTAATTTATATAATCCAAGTAGGGGTGCTTGTGCTGGTAGAATTTTAGGTTTTCCAAATAGACCTGTTATTGATACTCCAACTTCTATTTCAGGAACAACAGCATTTTTTGTTTCTGATACAATTCCGAAATTTGTTCCAGCTGGTTCAATATTCATCAGATTAAAGAATTTTACATTTACTTCACAAAATTTTGCAAAAGGTTCTCAAAGTAAAATTCTTTTTCACCTTCCTCAATTTGATAATACAGGGTCTGAATTTGGACCTATGTTTATCCAACCACCTGAAAGAATGTATCTAAAACTAAATAATCCAAATGAAATTTTTTTGAATGATATTGATGTAGAATTTGTTTATTCAGATGAAAAACTCTGTACTTCATTGGTTGGTAAAACTATTGTATGTTTCCATATTCGTAAATCAAAAGAAGAACTTAAAATGAAATAATTATTTTCATTCGATAATTTATATATTTTTTTTTGTAAATGGATTACTCATTATTGATAGGATATGGAGTTACTTTTTATTTTATTTTTGTTGGTATAATATTATGTTTAATATTTAAAAATGACAAAACTAGATGAATTTAATTTAACTGAATTAGGTGTTTTTATTGCTGGTGTTTTTGCTTCATTAGGAGCATTATTAATTGTGATTCAAAAATCTAAATGTGAAGATATTAATTGTTGTTGTTTAAAATGTAAAAGAAGAGTGGATTTGATAATAGCAGAGGAACGGTTAGAGAAAACAGGAAAATCAGGTTTAACTCCTGAATCAAGAAAAAAAGAAATTAAATTGGAACTTGAACCTGAAACTGAAAATCCATAAAAAAATAAATAAGTTTTATTTTTATATTTTTTATATTTAATAAATAAATGCCTTTTAAAAGTGGAGACCTTGCTGGAAAACTTACAAGAAGAGAATTGCTTGATGAATATGGAAGTAACTTTGAAAAAATAGGAAAGTTTTGGACTAGAAAAGAAATCATAGAAAAATTACAAGCAAAGGGTGTTGAGGTAGAAGGGGAAGAACTTGTTGTTCCTGTTGTACCTGTTGTAGAAGAACAACCTGTTGAAGTTGTTGAAGAAGTTCCTGTTGAAGAAGTTGTTGAAGAATCTAAACCTGCTCCTAAAAAGAGAGGTAGACCAAAGAAGAAAAAATAATTTATTATGTTAATTTATTTTTTTATTTTTTATTATAAATGGCTCGTGTAAAACAATTAACATCAGCAGAATTAAGAAGACTTATTAAAGCACATAATAAGTTAGTTAGTATCAATATCCCTGTTGGAACTAAAAAAGAGGGATTAATTAAATTAATTGAGGATAATGGTTATAAAGTAGATCATGAAAATAAAAAGTTAGTTCCCAATAATGCTACTAGATCCAATCCAACTGTTGATCTACCACCAGCACCTCCAAGAAGAACAAAGGAACAAGTTGCTGAAGCAAAGAAAAAAAGAGAAATGAAAAAAACTGAAGAAAGAAGAAAAATAGAGGCAGAAGGAATCAAAAAAGCTGAAGCTTTAAGAAAAATATTGCAAAAAAAGAAAACCAGCAAACTTAAAAAAGAAGCTGAAAAACTTAAAGAAATGATAAAGGAGAAACCAGCTGAAAAGAAGAAAGAAAACGGAGTTCCGAAGAAGAAAGAAAAAGAAGCACCTAAAAAAAAAGAGAAAAAACCAAAAGGAAAATTTACTCTAAATGAAGAAGCAACTTTTTTACAATTGGAGAAAGATTTAAAAATAGGTAATAAAATAAGAGAAGCACTTAAAAATGTTGATACTAGTGATGATGCTAGAAAATTTGTTAAACAACAAATAGATAAATATAGAATGGATTTTGATGGAACATCAAACTGGAAAACTCTTCAAGAATCATTTTATAAAAAAGCATTGAGAATTTACAATAATAAAATCAAAAAATAGTGGGTTATTTATTTAAAAAAATAATATTTCTTATATATATAATAAAATGGATTTTACTGATGAACAAGTAAACATTGCACTAACAAGATATCAAAAAAATCGTGAATATCAAAGACAATATTATCGTAATAAATATCAAAATGATTTAACTTATCGTGAAAAATCAAAAGAACTTGCTAAATCATATTATCATAATAATGTTGAAAAAAAGAAAGAAAAATATGAATTACAAAAAGATTATTTACAAGCCAAGAGAAGATATAGATATTGGAAAAATAAAAATGATATTGATACATTTATAAAAAAATATCCTGAAGAATATGAAATGTATTTTAATCAAAAAGAATCTTAAATTTTCCTTTTTCAACTTTCATACATTTAATTTTTTCTCCTTTCCATTTATAACCTCCTCTTCCTACATGTTTTTTAACTTTACAAAAATCATTTAATTTCATTTCTTCTTCTCTTTTTAATCTTCTTTTCTCTAAAATATTATTTCTATTTTTATGATAATATTCCAATTGAATATATGTCATTTTAATTTTTATAATATTTTTTTTTTCTGAATTTTACGAAAATTGACCAACCAAAAGGGGTCAAAAAATTCATTTAGAAAAAAAAATTTTATTTGGATTTTTTGGGGGTGTTTGGTTGGTCAATTTTCGTAAATCATATTTTTTAAAATATTTATTATAATAAATGAATGAAATTATAAAAGGTGATATTCATGATGTAATTAAAACTATTCCTGATAATACAGTTGATTTTATTTACACAGATCCACCATTTAACATTACTGGGGCATCGTGGGACAAGCCTTTAAGATGGAAAGAATTATTCCCTGAAATGTGGAGGGTTTTAAAACCTGATGGTGTTATTGCTTTATATTCTTCTTTGCCGTTTACATATCATTTATTAAGAGAAAGTCCCCTTTTACCTAAATATCATTTTACTTGGATTAAAAATAATTCTACAGGATTTTTTCAAGTGAAATATCAACCTTTAAGACAAACAGAAGAAATATTTATTTATTATAAAAATAAAGGTAAATATAATCCTCAAATGATTGGTGATAAATTTTATCCAAAAAGATTAGTTAAAGTTGGAGGAAATAATAATTATTATGGTGATGAGATTTCTAAAAAAAAAAATCAATATGATAAATCGAATGGTCATAAGGGTAATTATCCTACTAATGTAATTAATTATCCAATAAGAAAAGATGAAACTGGAATAACTAGAACTGATGAACACATTGATTTTTTTATTAAAAGTTTTACAAATGAAGATGATACTGTTTTAGATATGACTTGTCATAATGATTATGTTGCAAAAAGATGTTTAGAATTATCAAGGAATTTCATTGGTGTGGATATAAACCCAAAATTAAAATATTTATTATAATAAAATGAAAATCGGAGTTTTAGTTCCAGTAACCTCAAATAGAAGAGATTGGAAATCTTTGGTACAAACAGATCTATATGAATATTTTTTTAAAAGTTTTTTTACAACTTATTCTGATAATCATGAATATACAATTTATTTAGGAATTGATAATGATGATAAATTATACACAGATCCGGCCATTCAAGATAATATATTAAAATTTATTGGGATTATGAATAATACTGATGTTGAATTCTGCCGTTTTGATAATAAATATTATAAAGGCAAACCTTGTTGGATTTGGAATGAATTATTTAATAAAGCATTTAATGATGATTGTGATTATTTTATTCAATGTGGTTCAGACATTACTTTTGTTGATAAAGGTTGGGTAGATCATGGGATTAAAAGATTACAAGATAAAGATGATGTTGGTGTTGTTGGATTGGTTGATGCTGGAAGAAAAAAGTTTGATCCAAATGATACATTACTAACTCAAACAATGGTTTCAAGAAAACATAAAGAAATATTTGGTTTTTATTTTCCTGAAATACTACCTTCTTGGAGTTCAGATAATTGGATTGGTGATATTTATGATTTAGAAGGTAGAAAGATTATTATAGGACATAGATTATATAATTGTGGAGGGCAACCAAGATATGATGTTCCAAGTGATCATAAAAAAAATTATTATATAGCAATGAAAAAATATATTAATTATATCAAAATTTTTATTTCAAGTCAAAAATAATTTGTAGCATATTTTAAAATGGAAAATTCCAAAAAACCTATAATCAATGAAGTGAATAAAAAGGTTCACTCATTACATCAAAGAATGGATAATATGATTAAAAGATTAGATGGTATCAGTGAAGATATAGCTATAATCAAGAAACATGTTATTGATACAAATTATAAAATTCCTGAAAGGAAAGCAGGTTGGTTTTATGATACTTGGAATTCTCCAAATAAATTATCAAAAGAAGAATGGGAAAAATTACAAAAATAAAATCTTTTTTTAATATAAATGAGTTTTACAAATGACAAAGATTCAGATAATTATATAACTAATAAAGAAGATTGGGAAAGAATAAAACAATATATTCCAAAAAATAAAATTATTTGGTCTCCATTTTATTGTGATGGAAAACAAAAAGAATATTTTGAAGAAATGGGTTTTGATATAATTCATGAAGATGAAGATTTTTTTGAAAATAACAAAGGTGATATAATTATTGATAATCCTCCATTTAGTAAAAAAAAAGAAATATGTGAAAGATTAAAACAAATAGACAAACCTTTTATTTTAGTTTGTCCAAGTGTTTTATTAGTTTATAAATATTTCCAAGATTATTTCAAAAATGATTTACAATTAATAATTCCTTATAATAGAATTAAATTTAAACATTTAAATTCAGATAATAAAAATTATACACCACCTTATGCATCTTTTTATTTTTGTTATAAAATGAAGCTTCCAAAAGATTTAATTTGGTTAGAATAATTTACGAAAATTGACCAACCAAAGTAGGTCAAAATATTCACTTAAATTTTTTTTTTCTAAATGAATTTTTTAGGGTAGTTTGGTTGGTGAATTTCCGTAAATGTAAAAATCCATAAAATAAAATATTTTTTATATTAAATGGAATTTCCAAGAATTACAATTGTTACTCCAATTGCTGATCGGAATAAATTTAAAAATCTTATTATAAGTAATTTAATTAATTTAGATTATCCATTGGATAAACTTACATATATAGTTGATGATGATGGTGTAAATGAGAAGTTCATAGGGAGTGAAATAGAGTTTCAAGATTTTAAAGATGCTATAAGTCCCATACATTTCGTATATAAATATTATGATAAAAAAAGAAGCATTGGAGAAAAAAGAAATAATTTGGTTAAATTATCGAATGATAAATTAATTGCAAATATGGATTCAGATGATTTGATGGTTTCAACTTGGTTAAATCATTCATTAGAAATAATGAAATCAAAAAATTATGGTTTAGTTGGAACTAACCAAATGATTTTTTTATATCCAAATGATGAATGGAAATCAACAGCAATTCAATGTACTACAAAAAGAATGATACATGAGGCCGGAATGTTATTTACAAAAAAACATTGGAAAGCAATGGGTGGTTTTGGAAAAAGTTCTCAAGGTGAAGGAACTAAAATGATTGATAACATGAATGAAAAAACTGTTGGTTTAACTGAATGTAAAGATGTTATTATTTGTATTTGTCATAATGAAAATACAATAAATAAAGATAGATTTAAACAATATAAAGAATTAGGACTTGGAAATCAACTTACAGAATATCATAAACAATTAATCCTCCGTTGCATCAACTGATACTTTATCTTCTTTAACTAATTCATTTTTAATTTTATTTTCTTTTTTTTCTTCATTTATAATTGGTGCTGGATCAAATAATAATTTTTCTCCATCAGCAATTACTTCTTCAAAACTTTTTAATGCTTTTCCTTCTCTAACTTTTAAATATAAAAATGAATATGGTGTTGATGTAGCATACTTATATATCTTCATAAAATTATCTAATGGTCCAAATTGACCTCCCCATTCTTCATAGCAACCTATCAACTGCTTCATATTTGGTTGTTTCATTATAATTACATCAGTACAATTATTTCTCACTATGGTGCTTAATGCTTTTAGTTGCTGAATAAAAATTCCTAATAATCCGACATTCATGTGCCTCATACGAGTTGCTAAAAAATCAATTTCATTATTTCTCTTCCCACCCACTCCGTTCTTTTGGAGTATATCATCAAGGAACATTGCAACGAACGGCATATCATCTCTTTCTCCAATTGCTTTTTGATTTTCCATAAATTGTGTAATCATTCCATCATTATAATGGTCTACACAATCACAGGCTTTCTTGATGAATCGACATTGAGGATCATTATTCAATGTGTTGCTCATGACGATAATTCTGTCAAAATATTTTTGAGCATCATAGAAGCCATCTTCTAATCTACCAAAAATTAATGAGTTCAACAGGGTTGTTTTTCCCCCACGTATGCTCCCTACTACACAAAATAAACTTGGAGGTTGGATCATATTAGGGTGAACTGGTTTTATTCTTGGATTAGGAGCATCTGCTTTTATTGGTATAACTCTTGGTGTTTTAAACTCGTTATGAGGCATTTATAATAAAAATATATATTAAAAATAAATATTTTTTTATTAAAATTTATCTATTAATAGATTTTTTTTCTATTATAATAGAAATATAATAGATGAGTGGACTAGAATTACCTAAAATTGTTCCCACGGAAGATCCGGAAAATATGGTTGATGAAGTTATTGAAGAAGAAGAAGAAGAAGAACCTCCAATGCCTGTTGTTAAAGAAAAAGAATATGTTGTACCTGAAGAAGTATTTAAAAAAGCAGAAGAATTCGAGCAACACCTAGCAGTTCCAGTTGTAAAAAAAGTTAGGAAGAAAAGAACCATGACACCTGAAATGCTTGAAAAACTTGCTGTAGCAAGGCAAAAAGCAAATGAAACAAGAAGAAGAAATAAAGAATTAAGACAAAAAGGTGAAATGAAAACTCCTACACAAGTTAAGGAAGAGAAGAAAAAAGAAATTGAAGAAAAAAAAAGACCTGTTATCAATAATGTAACAAATGAATATAAAACAGTTCATAATACTTTAACAAGTGAAGAAATAGAAAGAATATCTCAAGAGGCAACAGCAAAAGCATTATTGGTTTATGAAGAAAAAAGACAACAAAGAAAAGCAGAAAAAAAAGCAAGATTAGAAGAAGAAAGGAAACAAGAAGAAATGAAAAAAACAATTAATTTAGCAATGAATGGAGGTATGAGTTTTGGTGGTGGAGGATACAGAAAAAAGAAAAATTCAATATGGGGTTGATTTTTTCATTTACGAAAATTGACCAACCAAACACCCCAAAAAAATTCATTTAGAAATTTTTTTTTCAACTCAATTTTTTGACCCCTTTTGGTTGGTCAATTTTCGTAAAATGATTTTCTTTTAATTATTTTATTAAAAATCTAGTAATTTATATAAATGGAGGAAATAACACTATTAGATTGCAACCATTTAACATCAGCAGAATATGTTGGTGGTAATTTAAATTCTAATGCTTTTTACACAAATAAATTAGGTGATGGTATTAAAGTAAATCAAGGTGATAAGGTTTCAGTACATCAAACATATATTTCAGAGGTAGGTTCAGATGATAACTCAATTCAGATCACAGATAAATTTATAAAAAAAAGAAATATTATTTATACCCAACAAACACCAGCAAATTATTTACAATATCCTGATAATGATTATATGTTAGGTTATAAATCTATTTCAGCAAGTAATGTTACAGAAGAAATAGAAATAAGAGAAAATAAAGCACCAATATTATATAATTATTATATAACTAATCATGGTGAAATAGCTTATCATCTTCCAAGAAGATTTGTATTTAGAAGTGGACTTTCTCCAAGTTGGGCAGAACAATCTGATACATTAGCAGATGGAAAAATATATGGTAGTGTATGTTTATATACAGATACTGGTTCATCATTTAATCGTGATTTATTATCAGCATTTTATTGTGATCAAGATTATTATTTATTTCAAGCAGGATTGGAAGCACAAGTTCAGAGAAATCATATTAAAGCAATTCATAATAATTCACGATTTAAAATATTTACTCAAACAGATACAAGATATGCTGATGTTGGTGGTGATGATTTAATATCATCAAGTTTAACAAGTCCAGCTGGTTTAGATTATATAGAATATATTGAAAAATTAGATATAGAATTACAAGAAGGTTTTAAATCACCTGAAGCAATAGCATCAACAATAACAAATACTTTAAGAAAACAAACACAACCACAAATAAATAAAGTTTATTCAAGTGCTTCATTTAATGTAAATGTAAAAAATCAAACATTTAGACATTTAAATACTGAAATAAATTCTCCAACTTATCATACATTTTTTGCTTGTGGAGAAGGTAATAATGCTGAATCAAATTATAATGCTTGGGAATCAGCAACATCAGATAATGATAGAGGATTAGAATGGTTAGCATCACATCAGTACATAGGAATTAAAAGACCTGAATTATGGAAAAAAGGAAGAGAATTTAATGAATTTTATTTAGAATATTTGCAAAGTGTAAAACCAACTTTTTATCCAAATATTTTATATTCAGCATTTCATTTAGCAAGAAGTATAAATGCTTCACAATTTTCTCGTGATGCTACTGGTGATGATATTCATACAATTATATTGCCTGTATTTTGGAGTAACACTGAATTTAAAAATAAATTAAATGCTATTTTTAATGAACAAGCAAATCACCCTGAATTATTTGAGAATAAATTTAATCAATATTTTTCATATACAAATGTCGATAATTCTAGATTTTTACATTTAAATGTAAGAAGAGATAGTGTAAGAAAAGCAGTTGATCCTGTATATGAATTACAACTTGGAACAGATCATCTTAAAACAAATGCTTCATCAGAAATCATGAATTCAGTTCCAATATTTTTTGATTTTAACCCAGCTTATAAAGATATAGAAACAGATGGAGAAAGTTGGGAAACAGGATATTCTTATGGTGTATTTAAAAAATATAGTGTTGGAGGTTTTGAATATATTGCTTTAACAACATCACATTTAGGAATTATAGAAGATACAAATTTAAATGCTAGTTTTACAACAATTCCTAATTGTTTATTTTTATTAAATGATGGAACTACAAATGGATCTAATATAGATGGTTATACAAGATTAGGTTGGGATTCACATTTCTTATCATACGGAAATGTTATTATGGGTTTGACATCAGGTTGGACAAATGAATATGGAAATTTAGAACCAGCAGAAGCAGTTTATCAAAAAAATGAATCACTACCAACTGCTTATGATACAGTCCAAATAGCTTCACATGCTAGAGTTCAAAAAGTTTATTTAGGAGCAAATGAACCTTTGATTGAGTATAATACTACATCAAATAGATTTGAGATAAGTAATTTACATACAGCAGAAAGAGTACAGAATAGATGGTGTGCTGGTGCTATTTTACAAGATGGTGCTACAATTCCAAGCACAGCATCAGCAGGTCAAAAAGTTTACAAAGTAAATAAAAGATTATTTAATAATTCTTGGAATCCTGATATGATTCCTTATGGAGCAAACAATCATACAATAAAAATTAATACTAAAGATTTAAATGTTGATTTCTTAAATCCAAATTTAAGTGGTTGGACTATATATGACCAATATTCAGGAATAATTATAAATGATTTTGGTTATGATCAAGATACATGGGAAAAATCTTTTTGGTATAATTTAGGTTTTGATTATTTACAATTTAATTCACCTGAAAATGCTTCTAATGATATAACAACAAGAGTTGGAAATGAAAATGTAAATGCTCTTCCTTATGCTTTTACAAATGCTGATGTTACACAACAAGCAACAATGGATTTTGTAACTAATGCTTATGGTGAAGGATTTTATAATTTACAATTGCCTTGTGTGGTTTCATTTAATGATGAAAATGATGGTGTTGATAAAAGTGATTATTTTAGAGAAGATTTATTATTTGAACAATACCCAGCAATCACAGAATCAGCAACATCAGTGAAGCTACAAGCACCAAGATTACCAAGAAAATTAAGATCACCTTATTTTTGTATTAGATCAGATATATTAGATCATTCATTATATTTAGGTGGTTATGATAGTGGAACAAATCACCCTATAATTGCAACTGTTCCAAAATCGAATGATTATGGTGATTATTTTGTTTCATTAGATTCTACACTTGAATTTGTGTTTACGAAATCAAAAATAATTACTGAAATAAAAACATCAATACATAATCCTGATATGACATTAGCAAATGTAGGTGAAGCTAGTTCCGTGATTTATAAAATTACAAAACAAATACCTGATACTAGATTTAATATAATAGATCAAGTTTTATCTGAAAATAAAAAATCTGCTAAAATATAAATGAATTGTGATATTTCTGATCTTGCTAGTAATATAACTAATTTTTGTGATGTAGATATTTTGGGTATTGTTGTAAGAACTCCTTGTGCTGTTGAATGTTTAAAATCTATTTCTTATGGTTTAATGTATTGTAGTAATTTTTTTATTCAAAATGATATGATTTATAAATTAACATCAATATATGATTTTTGTAATTCTGATTAAAAAAAAAAATAATAATTATTATAAATGGTTGAGAAAACAAAAATAACTTATAAAGGTGAAACTAAAATGGTTCCTAAAACTTATGTTGAAGGTTTAAGAGGCTATGAAAGAAGAAAGCAAATAAAAAGTATTTTTGAGGGTAAAGAAAGACCAAAGGTTAAAGGTTTTAAATCTGAAAGAAGTTCATGGGTTAAAAAGTTTGAGGATAAATATGGTACTAAAATCACAGACAAAGAATTTATAACAAAAAATATTATTTCTGAAACAGGTAGAGAAATGATAATTAAAAAAGGTAAAGGAGCATTCTACTCATCAGGATCAAGACCAAATCAAACACCCTTTAGTTGGGGTTTAGCAAGATTAGCAAGTGTAATTCTTGGAGGCCCATCAAGAAAAGTAGATAAAGAAATTTGGGAAAAATATAGAATAAAAAAATCTAAAAAGTAGGTGAACATAAATTCTTAATATCTTCTAAATCATCATAACCTAATTTAGCAGGTAAATTTTTATTTGTTATTTCATAAACAGCACTCATCTTAAATATCCATTTTGCTTCTTGTCGTTCTAAATCTTTTTTGGAACAACAAGGATAATCTTGTAATAAAATAATTTCATAATCATCTTGAATTAATATATCAAATGAACCACGATAATTTCTATGTGCTTTTAATTCACCCATATAACCTTTAAAATCCGTTAAATGTTTTCCTAATCTAATCTTTAATGGTTCTACTGTGTGTCCAACATAACATAAATTATTTTGTTTTGAAACGATTGCATAAATTTTCCCATTGTTATAATTTGTCATTTTTACTATAACAAATATTTTTTTTTTGGGAATTTAAACTAATTAAATGAAACTTTAAAAGTTCCTTTTTTAAATGAAATTGTTTGAATAGAATTTTTTTTTATTTCTTCTTTATGTTTTAATTTTTCATAAATATCATTCGATAATTTAGGTTTTATTTTTTCATTATAATGTTCATTCACAAATCTTATAGCTCTTCTTACTGATGATATATCTCCGTATTTAGAAATAAATTTTGCTTCATCAATGACTTGTTGGTTTGAAGTATAAATAGATTTATTTAAAATAAATCCATTTTTATGTAAAGCAATTAATTGTTGAGCCTTTAAAATTATTTCATTTTTCTCTTTTATACTTAAAGACTTATTTAGATTTTCATTTTCAAGAAAATCTAAATTATATCTTTTCCAAGTTTCTGTATCACATAATAATTTAACAATTTCATATCTAGTTAATTTCAGATCTATATTTGGAATATTATATTTATTGATAACCTTTACTAAATCTTTTTTAGAATAAGATTCATGTATTTTCATTTATATTTATATAGAAAAAAAAAAATTTAATTATACTAAATGGATCAAACGAAAGATAAACCCTTGTACAAACCTTTTGTTTCAAAAGCAAAAAATAAAAAATATTCTGTTTATGTTATGAAGAATGGTAAAAAAAGATTAATACATTTTGGTGATAAAAGATATCAACAATTCAAAGATAAATTAGGACATTATAAATCACTAGATCATGGTGATCCAGTTCGGAAAAAAGCATATTATTCTAGACACGGACAAACAAGTGATAAAAATTCAGCAAAATATTGGAGTCATCGTGTGCTATGGTGATAATCTATTTTGTTTACATAATTTTGTTTTCTGATGTCTTTTAAGATGTTTTTTTGATGTTTGACGATTACATAAAGGACATTTTATTGGTTCAAGGACTTTTTTTCTATACTTATCAACACTTATTTTTATTGCATCACTATTTTCCTCTCTATATTTTTTATGATAATTTTTATCAGTTTCTCTTGTTCTAATTGCTAAATTATTATTTACACATTCATTTTCCAAAATATATTTATTTTCCATTAATAACAATTCTTTTATATCAACATAATCTATTTCTTCCATTATTTCAATAGTTGGATTTATAAAATCATTACAAGAACATTTACACCAACCTTTATTTTTTCTTACTTCTAATAAATTAGATGTTGAACCAAAATATTTTTTATTTGTTTCAGAACATGTTAAACAATAAATAAATCCTTTCATATTAATTAATTATGACCCCAATTCTTTAAGTAAAAATAATTATTAATTTATTTTTGTTTTTTTATTATTTATAATTATAAAATGGATTACAATGCTAATGTTTCAAACTTAAACAGACAAATAGAACAACTTAATTTACAGAGTAGATTAGCACAACAGGCAAAAGTAGCAAAAGCACAAGCTGATGTTGAAGCTTTAAAAAAAGGTGAACCAGTTAGAGAATTAGAATCAACAGCACAAACTACTTTTGGGGTTGTTGCTGGTAAAGGTAAACCTATAGAAGCAGTAGGAAAAGTAATAAAAGGAGCACCTAAAGCAATTGATGAAGGATTAAATATTGCTTCAGATCTTATAGATCCTAGTGATTCAGTTTTTAGTAAATTAAAAAGTTCATATCCAACTAGTACAATTGATGACATTACAGCATCATTAAAAGGTGATGTTGCTGTTGGAAAAACTATTGCTGAAAGAGGTGCTAAATATGGTCGTCTTGGAATTGCTGGAACAGTTGCTTCATTAGGTCAAGGATTATATGATGCTTATGAAGATATAGATGCTGGAAAAATTGTTGGAAAAGATGCTGATGAAAGAAGAGCAAATGTACTAAACATGGTTTCAGGCACATTGGAAGGATTGGGAACTGCTCTTGATATCAGTGGTGTTGGTGCACCAGTAGGAGTAGCATTTAATATTTTAGGAGGATTAGCAGGAATAGCAGGGGGAGTTGAATCAGTAATTGGTGAAGCAAAAGAACCTAAACAAGCAGAACAAAAATTAAAAACAGAACAACAAACAAAAGCACCTCAACAAAAATTACAAGCACTTCAAGATATTGGATCAACTGGACAAATTGTTAAACAAGCTCAATAAATATCATTTACGAAAATTGACCAACCAAACACCCTTAAAAAATTCATTTAGAAAAAAAAATTTTAATTGAATTTTTTGACCCACTTTGGTTGGTCAATTTTCGTAAAATAAAATCTTTTTTATAATAAATGACAAAAGAAATATTCGTGGTCGGTAACGGAAGATCCTTAAAAGATTTTGATTTTAATTTTTTAAAGGATAAAGAATGGATAGGTATGTGTTTAGCATTTAGACATTGGGACGAAATAAATATGTATCCAACTCATTATGTTTGTGTTGATAGTGTTGTATGTCATAAACATCATGAAAAAATCAAAGATATGATTATCAATAATAAATGTAAATCATTTTTGTTAACTGGAACTATTTTACAAGATGTTCCTGAAATCCAAAAATATAAGAATGTTGTATTTATCGAACAATTAAAATGTGTTCCGAAAAATCCATTTAGAAATTTAATTGATTGGTGTTCCGGAACATCAGCAGTATGTTATGCTTATTTTTTAGCAGCTGATAAAATACATATGCTTGGAATGGATTGTAATTATGTTGAATTTATTCCTGAATGTGTACAACAAAAAGATGGAACATTAAAGATTATAAAAACACCTGAAACAAACCCAAATTATTATTTTGATAGTTACCAAAGAAAAGGTGATATTTATAATAAACCAAATACTAAAAGGGTTCATAAAGAATCATGGTTTGATTTAAGAAACATTATAATATTATATAATATTTTAAGACAAAAAGAAGTTAGAGTTTTTCATTATAATACTTCTGATGCTTTAGATGATTATTTTGAAAAGATAGAATTATCAAAATTAAAATAAATTATAATATAAATGATTGGTGAAATATGTCATTCAGAACATTTAAATAGAATGAAAGTGTTAAAGGATCAGATGGGTGATAAATGTAAAGTATATTGTGAGACAGGTGTTTTATATGGTGGCTCATTAATTTTACAAATGAAAAGTTGTTTACCTTGTCATTTTATTGGAATTGATTTATTCACAGGTTATTACGGAAAAAGTTATGATCCATTTAGAAAAGTAGATTTAACAAATCATATTGATATTGTAAAGGAAAATATAAATAATAATAATCCTCATAATCATACTTATGAATTAGTTAAAGGAGATAGTAAAGATAAAAAAATATGTGATATCATCGATAAAAAAATAGATTTTTTATTTATAGATGGAGACCATAGTGAAGCAGGAGTTAAAATGGATTTTTTAAATCTAAAAGATAAAGTAAATATAAATGGTTTAATATTATTTGATAATTATGGAGATCCAAATTGGAGAGAAGTAAAACCAACAGCAGATAAATTAGTTGAAGATTATAAAGATGAATTTATAATTAAAGAAGTAGTCGGACATTGTTTGGTTTTAGAGAAAATTAAATAATTTTTTTATTTATTTTTTTAATGTTATTTTTTATATTTAATATAATAAAATGACTGAAATAGAATCACAAGATTATTTTAGGGCAATGTCCAAAGAACCAGTGATGCAAAAATCTATCCGTATCCCAGCACAAAATGGTGTTGATTATGTTGCCGGACAGGAAATCATACTTAAAATTGATCCTAATTTAAAGTATTTTGATCCTTCACAGACTTATCTTGAAGGAAAAGTTAAGATTAATGCTCCAACATACACAGCACAACCTCACGGAGGAGTTTCTGTTGCTGGTGCTACACCAACAAGATTACAATTAGATGCCGAGACCGGAGTACAATGTTTGTGCCGAACTATTAGGATAATGGACTCAAATGGTGTTGAGCTTGAAGCAATTGAGAATTACAACACTATGGTTGCTTTTATGTATGATTATCAAACCAATGATAGTATGAAAAATAAAAGAGCATTAACTGAATGTAGTGGTTTTAACAATACTAATCACAGAGGAACTGAAGGAAGTTCAAAAACATGTGGTAATAATTTAGAACTAAACCCTTTTTATGAAAATGAAGAAGGAGTAACAATTAATGCTTCATGGACTGATGCTAATTTTGTTGATGCTAAATTTTGTATTCCATTACAAACAGGAATTTTTTCAGCAGAAAGTAAGGCTTTCCCAAATGCTATGCTCGGTGGTATACAGATTTCTATTTTACTTGAAGACACAAATAGAGTCTTCCGTCAAGTAGATTCAGCACAAAGATTTAAAAGATTAACTCTTAATCCATTATTTTTAGATGCTAAAGAATATGGAGCTGCTACTTATGCTTCTGTTGCTAATAATGGATCTTTTAATACTTTCCGTTTAGCATCTAAAAATTCTCAACATACTGAACCACAGCAATGTCCTTTTGTAATTGGTGAAAAATTAGGTTTCCAAAGATATGTTAATGGTAATTCTTCTGTTGTAGCATTCCAATCAGCAAGTGGAGTTCCAGTTGTTAAAGAAATAAGTATGAATGATGATTTTATCCAAATAGAACTAAATGCTTCTGTAGAAATAGATGGAAAGGGTATGGATAATTCAGCACAAGATATTTATGTTTATTCTCAATCAGTCCAAGATACTACTTCTTATGAACCAACATACACAGTTTCAGATGTAAATTTAATCGTTCAAGAAATTTCACCATCATCAAAAGTAGAATCTCAAATGATGTCAGCATTAAAGAGTGGTGGAAAAATGGTTTATGATTTTATGAGTGTAAGAAATTATAAACAATCTCAATTATCAACTGATAGAGTATTCAATATGAGATTAAATCTCATGGAGCAAAAAAGTAAGGCAATTTTTTGCATCCCTACAGATGGAACTGTTTACACATCTCAACAAAATATTAATGCTTCTGAAACATATAAAATTGCTGTAAATGAATTAAGTGTTGCTAATCCTGATTATTATTTAAGATCTGATCGTAGTGGATTAGTTGGTATTGTAGATCATTTATCTGATTATCAATGGATTTACAACGGAAGACTTCAACCAAACAGAAAAGTAGAAACATCTAAAATATCCAATAGTAGATCAATTAACGGCCAGTTCATTCATGAACTCGATAAAGCATTATCTTCGGCACGAATTTTCGGTCATTCCCTTGCTAATTTTAATAAGAACTTTTGTGTTCCAAGAGCATTAGCACTTGGAAATGGAGCTTACGATGCTCGTGGAAAAGATTTTGTTTTACAATTAAATTATAATGAAACAACTGCTCCAACTAAAAATCATTTATGGCATAATTTTGTTTATCATATCAGAACCATAGAAATTGAGGCAAATGGAAATGTCCGTGTAATTGTCTAAATTAAATAATTTTTATTTATTTTATTTTTTTAATTTTATATATAATAAATATAAAATGAATAATCTTGAGGGATCTAAATCACATGTTGTAATTCAACCAAGTAATCACCCAAGTGGAGCAAGAATATCGTATAAAGATGGTAACCCAGTTATTAGTTTTGTTCTAGGTGAACAGCAGAGATATTTGATTGGTAGTTCTCTCCGTTTTACAGGAAATATAAGTTTTTATTCAGCACCTGATGGAAACTTTGGAACACCAGTAGAATTTGATGATGATATTAATGTATCACCTAAATTATCAACTTATGGTATTCTAGATCAGATTGTGATTTCATCTCAAAAAACCAATAATGTCATAGAACATGTCAGGCACTATTCTAGATATTTATCAAGTTTTCTTCCTGTATCTCATAGTTCTAACGAAATGAACTCTGCTCTTGGTAACACAGCAAATATTACAACCAATTATCGTGCTAATCAAAATCAACTTGTTGCTTATGCTAATGGTTCAGAAGCTACCAATCGTGAATTCAGAGGAAATAGTTTTTGTTTAAGTCTTCCAACAGGCTTTCTTTCAAGTGGTCAGGAGATTGGATTGAGTGGAGAAGGCTGGGGAGTTGGGGGCCTCCAGCTAGATCTTCATTTAAGTAGTGATGCTCAACTATTTAATGCTTCTAAAACTCAATTTCCAAATGTATTTTATCAGCTCACAGACGTACAACTTATTGCTGAATTAAGAAATCCAAGTGTTGATGAATTATCAAGATTAATGAGTCAAAAATCAGCAGTAATGGAATACAATGCTATTTCTTCTTATTTCTCACAGATAGCAAGTTCTAATGCTGTTCTGAATTTCCGTTTAGGATTATCAAGGGTTCTTGGTGGATTTATTAATTTTATTCCATCTCAATATTTAAATAATTTAGAATATGATTCTACCCAAACAACTCCTTTGATTAATGATTTAGCAACTGCTGAAATAGCACCAATCAAACAAGTAATTTTTACAAAGGGTGGTGAAAGACTGCCCTTGATGTGGAATTTGAATGCTAATGTTAAAGATAATGCTGATAGTCACATTTCTGATCCACAAATCGTAAGGAATTATATGAATTCATTCAGCAAATTTATGGATATTGATGCTACTATGCAATCACCATTAACTAATAACCGTATTGGTTTCAGTGATCAAGCAGACTTTGTTGATGCTGGACTTCAATTTGGTCTTGGTTTTACTTATGATGATTTAAGTGGAAATGGTATTGATATGAGAACTGAAAATTTTGGATTACAAATGGATACTGGACTTACTAGTGGATTATCTCACGGTGTTTTCCTTTTTGTTAGATCCAAACAAACATTGGTAATGAATGCTAATGGTTTACAGGTCATAGCATAATTATAAAAAAAAACATTAATATTTTATTTTATTTTATTTTTTTAATTTTATATATAATAAATATAAAATGCCTGAAATGATGAATGATGTATCTGAACCTGAAACAGCAATGCCTAATCTTATGAAAGTCGGAGAAATTCCTGTAAATATGGACGTTGATAATGATACAGAAGTTCTTGATCCAGTTGTATCTAATGATAATTTTGTTAGATTTGTTCTATCTAATAAAGGTTTCCTTCACAGTGGTTCAAGAATTCAGTTAAGTTTAAATAATCCTAGTGAAAAATCTGCTCTTCCAGCTGGTGTGGGAATTTATGCATTGCTCCAACGATGCCGACTTTCTATTGGTACCCATACTGTATCGGAATGTGACGATCTAAACCATCTAATGGGTTACAGATCTATGTTTATTGAACAAGATAAAAATAAAGAAAGAGAAAGTTATTTGACTTCTAGAGTTCATGCTTTACAAATAAGTTTGGATAATTCTTCAAAAGGTCAATCTAATACTAATGGTTCTGATTATTGTATGGATACTGCTTTAGAACCAGTTATGGAAGAAAATGGTATTAATGGTGATGTTGATATTCTCCAAATCCAAAATTTAGAAAACACACCTGAATTTACTGTTGCTCTTGATGAGTTATTCCCAATATTGAAAAATGAAAGTTTGCCCTTGTATATGATTGATGAACAGGTTTCGATAGAATTACATTTTACATCAAGCACAAATAATTCTCGTGCTATCATAGAGCCAGGTGGAACTAATAATTTACCTTTCTCTATCAATACAACTAAAACCAAACTAATTTCCGATCACATTTATTACCCTAATGATGTCATGGAAGCATACAGAAATAGAAACAGCAGAATTGATTTTACTTACAAGGAATACAGATTGAATAAAAGATCTTTCACAGCAGCTCAAATTGCTGGAGAACAAATCTTTGACATTGGTGGTGCTGGTCGTGTATGTACGAAGGTTATTACTGCTGTAGAAACTCTTGTAACTCAACCTGATGAAACTATGTTATGTAGATATAGATCTGAAGCACCAGCAATACAAACTCAAAATAATGGTCGGTTCATTACTAATTTATATGTTAACGATCATAGATTGTATCCAGTGGATCGTGAAAATATTGCCGTTCATTATCATGATGTGGAACAAGCTGAAAGATTCCCTCCACAGGTTCACAGACAAGAATTTTCTAAACAAGGACAATCCTTGAGTGATGTTGTAACTTATTTTAATTATGATTTAAGTCAAACTGAAGGAGGTCTTAACGGAAAATTCTTCTATCCTGTTTATGCTCTCAACAGAAATGAAAGAATTAATTCCAAAGGATTACAAATCCAGTTACAATACACTAAATCTGTTGCTGGAAATAAAACCCACAGAGCATATTTAGAATTAATTAAAACTGCAACACTTGAAAACGGAAAATTCCGTACAGATTTTGCTTAATTTTTTTAAAAAAAAAATCTAAATAAATATAAATGAGTGAAGAAAACCCAACTACTTTAATTGACAACATCTGTGAATTGATTTTTCATTACGGAGATTTCGATAATGAAAATCAACTTAAACAATTTATAAAAGAATTAAAGACCCAACTGTTGGAATTATATGATCCGGATTATGAAACTGAAGATTCTGTGTCATCTGATGAATTTTCAGACGACCAAGTAGTAGAAGAAGAAATTAAAATAAAAAAAGATAAAGAAGAATTTTATGAAATTGTTATTAATTAATTTTTTTAAGATTATATTTTTTTATAATTCCATTATTTGTAATTAAATATCCACGAAATTCAGCCAAAGGAATTTCTTGGATAAAATAATTTTTTGAATTCATGAAACATTTAGGCAGATCTTTGTAATAAAAATAATTCATTGTTCTTTTACAAATTATTTTGAAGATCGGTTGTGTTCTCATTACTCTTTTAACAAAGATAATTAATTTTTTTTATATTTAATTATTTTTTTGGAACACTTGGTAATTTTAGAACACTCATTTGTTTTTTAAGTTCCTCAATTTCTTTTTTTAATTTTTCATTTTCATTATTTTTTTCATAATATTGTTTAAATAAATATTCATTTTCATTTAATAATTGTTGTTTTGTATTTTTTCTTACTTTTATAGCTTCAAGAGGTTTTAAATCTTTTGCAGTATCCATCAAATCATTAAAAATAATCATGTGTTGTTTATACCCTTCATCATCTTCATTTGCTATATCACCATTATCATAATAACCATCAGAATTACCCCATTCTTTTATACTTTTATTAATTGCTTCTATTTGTTCATAAGTAAATTCACCTTTGATATGATATTTTTGACTCATTTTTGTTTTTTTTAATATAATATAGATTTTTTTTTTGAAGAATTAAACTTATTTATTTGCTTTAATTTACTTTGTTATATTTTC
>WLWG01001133.1_pt1 | contig 25083 bp, 35 predicted proteins | sample 6712871 | NCBI WGS metagenome assembly WLWG01 (sample SAMN12718693, study PRJNA515312) | sponge metagenome | isolation source: marine sponge | host: Mycale hentscheli | place: New Zealand: South Island, Marlborough, Capsize Point | collected 2003-05-01
TTCTTCACCCACGGAAGAGGAATCATCGTCCGATCCCCAAAAGTAATACCATCTTCGTCTTTGTCATAAGATGCAAATAATTTAATTGAATTTTTATCTTTAGAATACAACCAACCTTCATTGACTGGTTTAGCTAGTTTCATTTTATCAAACTCTTTGTCACTAGCCCAGGCAGAGTCACTTACACAGTCGACCCACTCCACTCTAACCTTCTGAAAAGGTATATCAGGAGTTGTCTCAGTGTTGATAGCTTTTCTTCTTTTCTTAGGCATAACTTATCTCTACTATATACTACTTCTAGACCAAAACACTTTTTTTGTTCTGTGGAAAAAAAAGTGATGGTACCGTGGAACTTTTTCTCTTTTGGTCTAAATATCTCTTATATATAGCGGTTTCTAGGCCGAAAAAAAAGTTCCATGAGAGTTCCACAGTTCCATGGTCCGTGCTCCATGCACCTTGATACATTAGAATTGTTCTAAAGAACAACACCTTTTGCCTTATTTTCGCCATACTTTCGCTCGTATATTGCCTCAATCTCCATCATCAATTCTACGATATATTGCTCCTCTAACTTATCAACTTCAGCCAAGGATCTTGTTACAATGTCTCTCTGCCTTTTTATTGCCTTATTCTTCGTATGAATGAGATCAATACCCCATCTAGTTTGATCAGTCATTTTTCTCTATCCTACAATCAAGACAAATACCCCAACCATCTTCTACAACTGTAAGATAATTTCCACAACCGCCTTGACATATATTGTTAGTTAAATCGAATATATCTTCATCAGCTTCACCATCTTTAACCATTTGTATTTTATGTTCTCTTGCTCTTTCATTTTCTTTCTCCATCTCTTCTATCTGCATTTGTTTTACTGCACCCATGTTTGCTCCTTTCTATTATATAGTTTGTTAATTAATTTATTTATACGTGAATCTCTTTCACCTATTCCTCCGATAGGGTGTTTCTTCATCGACTGTAATCTATTTATCTTATCTAAATTATTTGGTTTTATCTTCCTGAACATTAAAATCCTCTGCTTTCATTTTTACTTTTGCTTGTTCTTTCTCACTAAATTTTAGGTCATGATACATGTCCAATCTCTTCAAAAACTCATGTTTATAACGTCTTAATTCAGGTCCTTCGACTTTGAATTCTTGATAATATAGGTCAGGCGTGCATACCATGATAACTCCCTGCCTAATTTGAGATTTGTATACGTAGTCGTGTGCCATGGCGTACGCTGCGATTTGAAGGTAATAGTCTTCGATCCATTCTTTCTTTTTCGGACGATTGGATTGCTTGAAGTCAACAATAGTTTCCATGCCATTGTGTGAGCATACAAGATCTGTTGAACCTGCGTATAGACCCGGATAGTGTAACGTAACTTCCGAACCATAATACTCTTCAACGGGTAATAACCCCACTTCAATAATTTTTTCTGCCATCGGTTTAGCTTCCGCACCAATGGGTGATAGATCATCATAGCCAACTCCTGTGACGTGACATTCCAAGAATTTATGCATGGAAGTTCCCCGTTTACTACTATGATTCTTAATTTGTTCTGCTTTTTCATGTCCTACTTTTTGTTGCCAGTCCTTTATAAAACTTTGGTCTTTTGTCAATCCTAAAATGGTTGTGACCGATGGTAATTTTTCTCCACCAAAATCATAGAGCCGTGTTCCGTGGTGCTCGTACATTTGTCCAGACATATATCTGTATTTACTGCTTTTTTTCATACCTAATTTCTTTCCTATATTATGATATTCCTTTATATCTTCATCACTCATCATTCTAAATCATCAAAACTTTCTTTTTTTAATCTAGGTCTTCTAGATCTTAATATCTTTACGTGTTCTCTCCAGGCCCAAGAACTTATTGATCCTGCTACACCCATCAACCATATATAAAATTTTATTTTCATTTTTTTACTACAAATTTATTTACAATATACCATGCGATCAATCCAATAATTAGTGTTGCACCCATACCTACAAAAAATAAACCTATCATTCTAAACTCATAATTTTTCTATATTCGTTAATATCTATTACTTTACCATTCATTATTTTACCATTTTCAATTCGACTTGCATAATGTTCTATCACCTGTTGAATCTTAGGTAATTTAGTGTGAGCCCAAGGCCAGATTAGACAACACACATAAAAAGCATCTCTAAATGTACAACGCCATCTGTATTGTTTTAAATACGGCGTACCGTCAACCCGTTTACCCTTCCGCGGCTTGTCTGTTAAAGTACCTACTCCTAACACTTCGTGCACCCACACTAAAACGGATCGATCAGTCATGGTTATCTCCATTGATAATCTTAAACTATTAGATAACCTATAACCGTCGCCATTGTGTCTTTTCTTTTTTTCTATACCCCGTTTAAAATGTATAGATCCTTCTCCATCAAACAATCCAGCGATATAAGCTTTGTCTGTATCAGCAATTCCGGAATCATTTAACATCAATGTACCGTTTCTTCTGGAAAATGAAATGTAAGTGTTTCACCATCTTCACCATAATCATATAGTTCTCCTTGAGATTCGCAGTCCCAACATTGATGAATCATGTTTTCTTTTTCATAAATGCATGCGACTTTTACGTAACCATTACCCTTACAGGTAGGACATATGTATACTTGTTTAACTTTTTTTGAACTTGCCATTTAACTTTTTTGCTTTCTCATTTGCTATTGCTTCAATTGTTTTTGCTACGGACAACTTTGCATCGGGCAATAATACCTTCGACAAAGACTCCAATATCTTATATGTTTCTTTTGTTAGTGAAACATTTTTGTACTTACTCATGTCTGTCATGTTGTTTCCTTTCATATTAAAATTAATATATAGTGTATTTTATAGGATTGTCAATGACAAAATTTATATTAACAATGTTTTTATGCAGTCAACTTTCTGCAAATGATTGTAAACAGTTTGAGCCAGAATACTCACATTTTGATACCTATCATGAATGTGCAAGATATGGTTATAGCTATGCGTCTGAATTAATGACTGAATTTAGTACTGGATTTATAAATGAATACAGGACTTATATAATTTTTGGATGTAAAGAAGAAGGCACTATTTGACATCATCTTTGATTTATGTTATCGGATTAGATCTTCTCACCAAGAACCTATCCCACAATATTTCCCCTCTTAGGGATAGGTCTATTTAATTATCAATACAAAGTTTACCATTTAAATGATCCATTTCGTGTTGAATAACACGAGCAGGGAAATTATAAAAAGTTTTATAGTGTTCTTTTCCATGTTCACAAAACCATTTTAAAGCTACATACATATGTCTTCTAACATTACTCAGTTGACCTGGACAAGATAAACACCCTTCTTCTTCAGTTAATTTTTCTTTGGATTGTTTTTTAATTATAGGATTAATAAATACTTGAGGATTATTTCTTTCATTAGATATATCTATTACAAATATTTTATTAGACGAGCCTATTTGATTAGCTGCTAACCCTACACCATTATTTTTATACATTTCTTCAATCATAGTTTTGATTAATGATTCGTGGTCCGTGTTTGGTGGTAAATTAACCATTACAGTTGGTTCACGTAAAAATTTATTAGGGTATTTTATTATCATAATTCATATCAAACCAGCTGCTTTCCGTGCACGTACTTACAGCCGGCCAAACTCCAGGTTGCTAGGTTTTACCCATGATCGCTAACGTACAGGGAAATGCCATTGGCAAGATTTGGACGCCCTTGAGCTTTCTCAATTTTGTATACAACCGTAAAAGTTACCACTACCATTGTTCATTACATGAGCGTTGACAGGGTAGTCATGATACGTTGTTAGTTTTAGTCTTATAATATCACACAGATCAAACAGATCTAATTCGTTTACCACTAATGACATATGTTCCATCATCTGTTTTGTTAACGGAACTAACTGATACATTCCATCGTTCAGTATTATAAGATCCATTTGCCCACTCCTTTACTTTCTCAAACCAAAGATCGTATAAATATTTATCTTTTGTTTTGTTGTACTCGTTTGCTATCTTGTCTAAGTCTTCTGTTCGCTTCACCATAAGTTGTACCTAAGTTTATTATTTTAGTTAGACTTTTTGCTTTTAGTTCTGCATCCACACCATATCTTTTCCAGGCTTTTTTCATCAGATTAAGTTCTAATAAAAATGTAGACCACTGACTTTGTGATGCACCACTAACATTTATTGTTACTGTTTTCATATTTCTTCCTTTCATTCTTTCTATATAGGATATTAGAGGACGTTTGTCAACCCTGGCCTTTGTATCTTTTCTGTGATTTTTGACGTTTTTCCTGTTTATTTTTATTTTTTTTATGTTGCCGTGGTCCACGTTTCTTGGGTTTATCTCGAGGTGTAAAGAACTTAAAACTTTGTCTAGCCACTATTTACCAACTTTTTTAAGTGCTTTCTTGTGTGCTTTTGCAAATGAATCACCTTTTTTCATATCGCTTTTCATTTCTTTCATATGCTTTTTGCTATGATGTTTACTATGTTTTTGTAGTTTCTTTTTTTTATCCATTCTTCCATTCTTTTACAAAAGGATCTGAACCTTTTGGTTTTGTAATGTGTGGTAGGTAGACTATTTTACCATTTACATGTTGCTCTAAATCAGAACCACAATTTAAACATCTATACACTTGTTGTGTTAGACCAACTAACATTGTGATCTCATCACATGTTGGACATTGTCCATTTACAATTTCTGCTGTTACTTTCATTACTCTATTATTAACTTTTTTATCGACAAAGATCCATCTATATTTTTCTCTAATTCTGCCTTACCCTTATAGCATTTGTAGGATACAGTTTCACTGTATTGTCTTTCTGCTGTAAGTTTACCACGTATACATTTTGCCATACCTTCAGGTTGATAACGCGCTTCTTTAATTTCTCCGTTTACAAACATAAGAAGAGCTACCACAGTTTCAATCATATTTTCTTACCTGTATTAATATAGCCATTACAATAAATGTAACTACAATACCTATAAAAAATAAACCTATCATTGACCATTTCCATTCTTGTAATGCATGTCTCTAGCTTTATCTTTTAATGACTCAATATCTTCTAAAACTTTATCCATTTGTTTTGTTAAAAATTCTATGTTGACTTTGTTTAGTGCCATACTATCTATGTGTTCAGATAACTTATCCGTGGTTTTGTACAAATCTTCCAGCATCATGTACTGCTCAGAATCCGCGGGCAGTGATCCCAGTTGTCCACGTGGCCATTTGATTCTAAACTCTGTATTCTCTTCAAGATCCTTCTCCATTATTTGTAATCTAGTGTCTGCAACATTAAGACGTTCTATAATCTGAAAATAGCCCATCGTGCCGAGTGCTACGATTACTATCAAACTAGCAACCGTTTTCATAGGCATCTGCACGGCGGCCTCTTCAGAAATTTTTAATGGTTTATTGTTCATTTTTTGGTCCTATAAACTTATCGCCCATAAGTTTAACATCAGGATTTTCTTTTTTATAATCATCTTTAATTGAATCCCAATAGCTTCCTTCAGGTTTAATAATCTTATCATCGGGAATAACTATACCAGAACATTTAGAAACTAACAATTTGAAGTTAGGATTGTTCTTTAAAGTGGGGTTTTTATTGACTTTTCCACACATTTTCATGAGTTCTAATTGCTGTTTTAACTCCATATTTTCTTGTTGAATAGCTTTAAATTCATCAGTGCAGGCTGAACCTAAATACTTTCTCCAAGTTAAACGTAAGGACCTATCATCAGAAGGGCTATTATAATTATTGTCAGGATTATTGTGTCTATACCTAGACTCCGAGTCTCTTTGGTCGATTGATAAGCTAAGATCACCAGTGCTACAAGTATTAGTACCGTTATTGAGATACTCATTTCTAGGATGTGCAGGTCTTATAAAACATAACAACACAAATAAAACAATTAATACACCTGTAAAATAATAATTCATCCTGGCTATCTCCATAGGTCACCTTAATAATTTATTTCTCTGTTAAGATCTTTGATATCATAACTGTGTTCTCTAACTTGATCAGCTAATTGTCTATATAAATTTTCTGCCATCTGCCATGTTGCTTCAGCAGAAGATAGTCTTGTATTAATATCTGTAATATTTTTTTCTAATACACCTACGTCTCTTTCAAGATTAGTAAGTCTTAATTCGTTTTGATTAATAGTGTCAGTAAGATTTACAATATAACGAACACCAGTAAAAGTTCCGACCAGGACTGACGCCACAACCGGAACCATTACGATATTCTTTTTTAATAAATCTACTAAATTCATTACTTAATAATGTAAGCTATAATTAAAACAGCAAATACAAGACATTCAACCTTGTGGTCTAACCAGTAGTGCATAGCTTTACTTTTCATTTTATCAATCATTTTTTTTCTCCTCGATTTCATAGAAAAACTTATCCGTATCTTCTGTACGCCAAGCCCTGCTATCTTCAACATTCCATTCAGAAGTCTGCACTTTCCAGTCAGGAATATTATCTTTCACTGTGAAAGAAGGTATATCCCATATACATCTGTTGTTAGGTTGTGCTGCAAAATTACCGTCATCGAGGGCAATTATGTGAGCGCACTTGTGTTCGTGCGGAATCTCTGAATGATCAGTGTCAAGTATATTAGACTCTGGATGTGCAAAGTCAACTGTAAATAAATATTTTCCTGGGTGCCATTTCTTGTCTTTTCCGATATACTTACCGGCTTGTCCGTCTAATATATCCCAACGATGGACAGAAGGATAATAAGAAAAACAATTCCAGAGCTGTAGTTCATCAAGTCTTCTTGTGGGCACTCCGGATGGTTCAAATCCCTGTTGAATAAACGCGCTAATTGGTAGGCGATAAAATATTGCACCGTTTTCCATAATAGCATGAAATAATATACTGCGACCTGTAAGAGCGCTAAGACCAAACACAATGCAATCTTCAACTTCTCCATGATGTTTTTTAAGATCATATAAATATTCTCTTTTTATTTGTGCATAAGTTGCCGGTATGTTTGCATTTAAATAAGCCATAATTATTCCTCATCTATATTACCCCAGTTTGGTCCAGATTCATAGTCTACCTTGTTCTTAACCATTAAAGGTATTGCTGTCTCCATTGTTTCTTGAACCGTGGTCCGTGTTTCGTGATCCTTGATTGATACACAAAGCTCATCGTGTATCTGGATGTGAGGGACTATACCTTTTTCATATAACAAGACCATTGCCTTTTTTGTCATATCGGCAGCTGATCCCTGTATCAATCTATTCAAAGCTTTGTAAGTAAAAGCAGGAGTAAAGTATTGTTTAAACCAATTGTTTCTTTCTTCTTCTGTATACTCTTCAATTTTCTTTTTAGATTTTTCATTAAACAATAATTTAAATCTTTCCCAAGCTTCTTTTTTTGATAAAAGTCTAGGAACAATCCATTCACCTTCATATTTAATTGTATCGTCGCTTTGTTTTATCTCTTTAAATTTAGGATCCCATTCTTGAAACTTACGTATTTCATTGTTCCATCTTTTATTAACACTTTCATATTTATCAAATCTACAAAACCTATCTTCAAGAGTAAAAATTAATTTATTATTTTTAGCAAACTCCATTAGACCATCTGATAACTTTTTAACAAAAGGAACTTTTCTATGGTAAGTATCAAACAAAGTTTTTGCTTGAGCTGTATCTAAATTTAACTCTGCTGCTAGTTTACCTTTACCCATACCATAGAATAAACCTAAGTTAATTGTCTTAGCTTGTTTTCTAGATATTTTTGCCATGTCGGCTACTATTTGGTGAAAGTCTGCTTTAGAATCATCAAATTGTTTTTTTAATATTTTACCTTCTTCAGATATACCTACGTCTTTATTTTCTTTTTCTTCTCTTAATATCTTCTTTATTGCGTAATGCACCACAATCCTTGGTTCTTGCTGAGAATAGTCAAAACTACCCCATCTATGGCCTTTCTCAGGGATAAATAGCTCCCTCATCTTCTTTCCTATATAACCTTTTGATGGAATCTGCTGTAAGTTAGGGTTACTCATTGAGAATCTACCGGTTACAGTTCCTCCACCGTCTCCTCTAATTTGATTTATATCTGCATGAATTCTACCTTCATGAACGTAACCTCTTAAACCCTCTACAAAGGTATTCAAAGCTTTGTCATACTCTCTTGCTTTAGATACTAATCTTAAAAATCTATCTTCGTGAGTTCTTAAATAATCTTTTGGAAGTTTAGGCATTCCTGACTTAGCAGTCTTTTCAAAGTTTGTTATCTTTCTATTATCTAGTAATTGTTTTATAGAAGTTGCTGCCCACAACTGTACTTCAACACCTGTTTTTGTTTTAATAAACTTAATTATTTTATCTCTACATCTTTTTAATCTTTTACCAAAGTGTTCAAGTTTTTGGGTATCTATCCTAACTCCTGTAAATTTCATGTCAACTAGACAAGGAAACAATCTTGTTTCTAATTCAAATATATTTCTACATGTATACTCTTTATTGTCTTCAGGTTTTATGTATAATACTTCATCTAATTTTTTATTAAATAAATTCCATAATTTTAAAGTTAAGTCTACGTCTTGTTTTGCATAATCTTTTACTACACTAGAAGGTAGTTTGTGCATATTAGACATTGGATCTTTCTGAAAACCAATAGAATATTTTAAAACTTTTTCTTGTAAGTCATACTTGTATTTATTTTCACCAAGAAAATCTTTAGCCAAAGCATCTAATCCATATTTAAATCTGTTTTCATCAATTACAGAAGCAGCTACCATTGTATCTAACAATCTTCCTTTTAACATCTTGCCTGTTGTTGCTCTTAACCAACAAACATCATAGATCGCGTTATGAAATACCTTTGCAATCTTATCGTTTTGTAAAAGTTTTGTATTCATTTGATCCCAAAACTCTTCTAGTTCTTCTTCTGATTTATTATCATCACTATGTTTTAGAGAAAAATAAACTGTGTCTTTACCGGTAGCTACAGCCACCCCTGTAATAAAACCATCTTGTCTAATTGCACCTAGACCTTTTGTTTTAAGATTTGGATCGTAAGTTTCTATATCAATAGCTACTGTATCTACACCTTCTAAGTCTAGATCAATTGGATGTTTACACATTGTAATCCCTTTCTAATATCATTTCTAAATAGTGTATTGCTTTCTTAATATCTTCTTCTTTTCCTTTCATAGAATGCCTACAAATATACTTTATAGCGTTGCCTTCTGCAAATAAAAATTTATTTTCATTTATAAACTCTGCCGGTTGTATGTTAAAATTTTTATAATGCTTCCCACCGTGCTGCTTGTTTAGTGATTTATAACCCATTCCTTTAAATATACTTTTGTCTGTCATAGTTCTAAAATATCCCTTCTGTGATTTTGTATTCCTGCTAAAGAAGATCTACTTGGAGAAGAACTTCCTATACTCCAGCAATCATTTTTACCTCTACTATAAGCAACGTAAGCTAATCTTACAGGTTCAAAACTACGAGGTTCTTGTCTGTAAATTGATAAATCAACTATCACATTGTCAAATGTTAAACCTTTTACTTTATGAATAGTATCGTGTTTAACTCTTGGAGGTTTATCTGTGTCCATACGATTTATTAAAACTTTATTAATGTATGGTGTTTTTTCTATCAATTCTTTTTTAACTACAACTTGTGAAAACCTTTGAAATTGTTTTGCTTCTGGTTTAATAAAACCACTATCTATTAATTCTTGAATGTTATAATCTTTGTTGATTAAAGATTTTAATGTATCTACTTCACCCTTGCCATGAGCTTTTACTAACTTACCTATTACAGGCCAGTAATCTAATATTTGTTGTTTAGAAACAGAACCATTTAAAAAAGTTTTCCAAGTTTTAAAACAATTGAAATGTTTTCTAGAAACATGAGGGTTTCCTGATAATAAAGAATAGTCTATCCCGTTGTCTTGCAAAAATTGATTTATTCTTTTGTGAGTAGGATTGCCTCTGTAGGTAAATAAAAAAGTTTCATCTGTATTTAATATTTTATTAATTAAAATATCTCTAGCTTGACAGCTTTGTTCTAAACTAGGAATCCAATATGATTTTCCAACAACGTCTGTTGGGGTCCAGGTTCTTTTTGCATAGTCACCATACTTTTCCCATACAGGTCTAATGATATTTTTACATACTTTGTTTATAGTCTGACTACACCTTAAACCTTTAGTAAGTTCATTTGCTTTTGCTTCTTTTGAGTTAGCTAACGCATAAAAAAATTCAGGATCAGAACCTGCGTATTCATGAATAGTTTGATCTGCATCACCTATAAATATAAATTCCTCAGCTTTTGTAGCTGCTTTTTGTAAAGCAAGTATCTGAGGTTTACTACAGTCTTGAGCTTCGTCTACTATTAAAACATCTATGTCTTCTGGTATTTCTGCTTTAAATAAAAAATTATCTATCATATCTTCAAAAGATATTTTTTTATGCACACTTCTAAATGTGTTATATTTTTTTATTAATTTATATAACTGATCTTTGCTATAAGGATAATAACGAGAAGGCTCACACACAGCCCAATACTTATCAAAAGTTAAACCTTTACCATGTGAATGAGAACTATATTGATACACAGGGTGTTTTTCCCAATTATTTTGATTCCAAATTTTCATAGATTGGTTTTCATTACAAAATTCATTGTGTTGTTCTTTTTCATATTTTTGTAAAGGCAAATACTCTGCTTTAAAATAAGAATGTATAGTACAGATCTGATCTTCTAATCTTGTGTCAGGTACGTTTTGTATTTCTGGTAAACCTTTGACAGCTTTTCTAATTTCTTTTGAAGCTAGTACAGTGTGAGATAGAACAACTATTCTTTCCCAAGAGTATTTTTTTAAAAGTTCAGCGTATTTATTTTTTAACCATATATGAGTTTTACCGGTTCCTGGAGGACCCGGAATAAATTCTGGTGTCTTAAAACTATTCTCCATCTATTACCTCTCCTGCTTCATCTCCTATTACTACGGATTCTCCTTCCCATATTAATTTTTTATTACTGGTTGTTTCTCCTTCTATTACCCAAGCTACACAAGACTTGCCCTCGTATTTACCACGATCTCTTTTAGCTTTTAATATTGTTTGAATTTTATTAACAAGATCGACTCTTTCTAAAGTTATTCTATTTTTAAGTAATTCTTTTTCAAAGTTATTTAAATCAAATTCTATAGTAGATTTTTTTGAGTTATAGTAAGGTAGTTTGTGAACAAACAATTGTTCTTTATCTGTGTATACACCTTTTATATCTAGATAATCTAAAAATATTCTTTTAAATTGTTCTCTATCTTCTGCTTCTTTTACATAATCTTTAGAAAATTTTCTTACATAAAATTTAGCCATCATCATTTCTTCAAACTCTTTTGCTTTCATTCTTGGTAGCCAGACTTTTGCTTGGCTCATAGCTAAGTCATAAAATAGTTTTGGATTCATAAGTGATGGTCCATCAATCCATATTTTTCTTTGAACCATTTCTTCTTTTTCTGGAACATTTAAATAAACATTGTATCTGTTTGCTCCGTACTCTTCTATAAAATCAATAGTATCTTGTGATACTTGAGTTGTTATGTTTTGAAAAAGTCCAATCCAATTAAATAAACCTTGAATATTTCTGTGACTATATCCTGTAAGCTCATGAATTTTGTTTACTCCAAATTTTCTATCTGTTTTTCTAGTTGTAGTTCCTTTTTTTGATCTTTCTTGAACATCATCGTTTGCAGCTTCTGCAATTCTAGAAACAAATAAATCTATTTGTTCGTCTGTCCAATCTGAATTCTTAACTAGTATTCCTGCAATTGCAGTGCAATACTCATCTCTACCTCCTGTAGTTGGATATATAATCGTTAACGCTGCAGACAAAGCAGCCTTACCTACATCTATAAGTAGATTCCCTTGATACTCTCTTATCTCTTCAAATTTTTCCCATCTTACATTTGTCTTTGATTTGCTGTGTAAAGATCCAGGAACTATTGTATATCTTTTTTTTTCAGTTCTTAACTCACATATCATAGAACCGTGTGGAAAATTTTTAAAATCTTTTTCAAACTCATCTGCTAATCTAAATTGTGTAAATGGAATTTTACTTTTATTTGACCAAAGATAATGACTAGTTGGATTGCCATCTCTTCCAAAAATTGCACCACAATCTTTTACATAGAAATGTAAGAATTTTTTTACAAACTCATTATCAATATCTAAGTCAACATCGTTATCTAATCTTAAAGCTATTTCTGCTGTTTCGTGGTCCCTGTTCCATATATCTTTCTCTATTTTAAAATCTGGGTCGGTATATTTTTTAACCTTTGGTATACCCTTGAGACAGGGTATAATTACCCTTCCCAACTCTAACCAATCTATATAATTTATAGGTTCTTTATTCATTTAATATTTTTATTAATTAAGAGTGGGCGGTATCCACTCTCGCTTCTCCGCCCATCCTGCAGGAAATTATAAACTAAATTCTTTTTTAGCTTCTTTAGTTTCAGGTTTAGCTTCTACTTCGCCTTTGCCAACACTGACTGCAAAGCTTTTAGCCATATCATAGATAGATTTATCTTTGACAGGACCAACTTTAGAAACATCCCAACCAAACCAAGTTCCTTTGTCATTCGACATTTGAACTGTAGATAGTTTATAAATGTGGCTATAAGTTGGCGGTGTAAATAAACCGTTAGCACCTTGTAGTTTTAAACCCATCATCATTGAGTTCCATTTTCTACTAACTTTAAGTTGAGTAGACTTCATAGAAATCAATGCAGATTCTGGGCTATCGCCTACTACAAGTACAAAATGATTAGCAGTATTTTCTAAATAGTTACCATTAGATAATCTATCTTTGTATGATTTATCTCTAGTCGTTTGACTAACGATATCACTATCTGCATCATGAATTGCAACAGGTGCACCGGTACTGGTACCTCTATCTTGCCATTCAACATATTGTCTTTTGTAATGACACGGTACAACTTCTATTGAATCATACAATTGATTTGTTACTGTGTTCATTATTTTGCCAGGTTCTGCGCCTTCGACATATTTACCATCTCTTTTGTTTACCTCTGGAGATAGTTGACCCAAAATTTTTAAGAATGGTAACGCAAGGTCTTCTTGCGAAATATTCTGGGCTCCTTGTTGTGCATCAGCTTCAAATAAATTTGTAGCTAACGCTCCTTCTTTTTTAGTTGTTACATCGTTCATGTTACTTGTTCCTTTTTATAGTTGTTTTATTCTCTGAGAATACCCCAAAGATTTCCGTTGGCATTTCTTGACCTGCCTCAATACGCTCACGGACTAGCGCTTTCAGAGTCATGGGCTCAACCTTCATCTTTTGTGTCGGTTGAAACCCTTGACCCTTCGCAAGTTCAGCATAAGTTGCTGCCTTGTTATCCTCGTTACGACCAAATGATACCAAGATCTCGTTCTTAATAATATCACCTAGTCCATTGTCCCGAAGCCAGTTAAACGCCGCTTCTTTATTTGCTTCTGTAATAGTAGCACGATACGACGTTGAAACTTTAAGATGTGATCCATCTGAAAGTTTTAATTCTGCTAAACCCATTTCGCTCATCATAGTAGGTATAACCTCACCTGATATGCGTTGGTATTCTTTTTTTAAATCTTTAATGTTGTTCTCACTTGTCTCTATTCTTTTATGTAAGCCCTCCAACATTGCAACTTGATCTGCAAGAGACTGAATGTTTTCAGTTTTACTCATTGCATCTTGTTGATCTTTTTCAAAATCAATTGTCATCTATTTCTCCTTTCTCGTATAGATTAATCTCAATAGGATAATATTTTCTTTCTTGTTTATCCCACTTCAATACATTGTATTTACCGTTTGTAATATCAGATACAATAGAACATGCAACACCAATGATTGCAGGATCTCCTGTCAACAATAAATAATCTTCTGGTTTATAATTTCTTAAACCTTTTCTTAATTTAAAAATTAATGGACCAGGAGAAAAAATCATTTGAGAAAACTCTGGTAATAAAAAAATAAAATCATTAGTTGTAGAATAAGCAGCTGCACCCATAATATTTATTTTAGGAGTACCTGCTTTGCTTCCTGGTATTTCTTGTATTACGTAAACTTTTCTTTCTGACATTGACAAACTATATAAACATGTTTATATAAATGTCAACTAGAAAGAAGAAAAAAAATTATGAATTATAAATTTAAAACTAAACCCTATGCACATCAATTAACTGCATTGGAAAAATCGTGGAACAAAGAAAACTTTGCCTATTTTATGGAAATGGGTACAGGTAAAACAAAAGTATTAATAGATAATGTTGCTATGTTATATGACAAAGGCAAGATTGATGGTGCTTTAATTATTGCACCAAAAGGTGTTGTTAAAACTTGGTACGAACAAGAATTACCTACACACTTAGCAGATCATATAGAGAATGTGTCTGTATTGTGGCAAGCTAATATTACAAAAGGACAACAAGAAAAATTAGATTCTTTGTTTGAAATAGATAGTGCACTACATATTTTAGTTATGAATGTTGAAGCTTTATCTACAGAAAAAGGTGTGAAGTTTGCAAGTAAATTTATTAACTCACACAAAACTTTAATGGCTATTGATGAGTCTACTACAATAAAAACTCCTACAGCTAGACGTACTAAAAATATTATTAAGATGGGAGTAAACGCTAAGTATAAAAGAATTATGACTGGTTCTCCTATTACAAAAAACCCACTGGATTTATATACTCAATGTGAGTTCCTTGATCCGTGGTTACTGGACTTTGCTTCATACTACGCGTTTAGAAATAGATATGCTGAAATGAAAACAATGCATCTTAGAGGACGATCTATTCAAGTTGTTGCTGGCTTTCAAAATCTAGGAGAGCTATCAGATAAGGTAAAAGATTTTTCTTACAGAGTATTAAAAGAAGATTGTTTAGACCTACCACCAAAAAACTTTGTTAAACGTCACATCACATTAACAGCAGATCAAAAAAGAATTTACGAACAAATGAAAAAACATGCAATCGCTATGTTAAATAAAAAAGTTACTACAACAGTAACTGTGTTGACACAGCTAATGAGACTTCATCAAATTACATGTGGTTATGTAACAGCAGATGATGGGACCATACAAGAAGTTGAAAGCAACAGACTCAATGAATTAATGTCTGTGCTTGAAGAAACTGAAGGTAAAGTTATTATATGGGCTAACTATCAATTTAGTGTAAGTGATATTATAGAGAAGATAACTAAAGTATATGGTCCAGATTCTTATGTTCATTACTATGGACTAACTCCTCAAGAAGATAGACAAGACTATATTCGTAAATTTCAAAACGATCCTAAGTGTAGATTTATTATAGGTACACCTCAAACAGGTGGTTATGGTATTACACTTACTCAAGCTAATACTGTTGTTTATTATTCTAATGGTTATGATTTAGAGAAAAGACTTCAATCAGAAGATAGAGCTCACCGTATTGGCCAAAAGAAAAATGTAACTTATATTGATATTATTGCAGAAGATACAATTGATGAAAAAATTGTAGAAGCTTTACGAAGTAAAATCGATATTGCTAGTCAAGTTATGGGTGAAGAATTAAAAGAGTGGATTTAAAATTATTTTTTAATTAATTTGTTAACTTCTGGTAAATAAATATAATTTAATTTACTTTTTTCAAATAATTCTTTTAAATCTTGCATGGTTTCAACTAATACTTCACCGGGTAAATTTAAACTAGTGTTTATTAAAATAGGCACATTAGTTAATTTGTAAAATTCTTTTATTAAACTATGAAAATGCAAATTGTTTTCTTTGCTAACTGTTTGAATTCTTGAATCATTGTTTTTAGATAAACCTGCTTTTAAAATATTTTTATTCTTTATATTAAAAACATACATCATATAGGGAGATTCTTCAATTGGCATATCAAACCAGTCTTTGGCTTTTTCTTTTAGTATAGAACATGCAAAAGGTCTAAACCATTCTCTTTTTTTAATTAAATTTAATTTATCATGAGCTTTTTCGTGTATTGGATTCATTAATAAAGATCTATTTCCAAGTCCTCTTTGTCCTTGCTCACTTCTAGATTGAAATATTGCGACTGGTTCTTTCAATAAAACTTTTGCTACTTCTTCAGGTGTTGTGTGTAAAATATTATAATTAGAAAAAATACTTGTATCTATTTCCTGTGGAATACCTAAATAAATTTTATTATTATTTATTTTATTTTTTAAAAAATAGTTTGCTGCACCCAGACTTAGTCCAAAATCTCCATTAAATGGATCACAAAACAAATTATTAAATTTATGAATTAATTTTGAATTATATAAAACATTTTGAGCACATCCTCCTGTGAAATGTAAGTTACTATTAATGTTTAATTTATCTATAAATTCATTTAATTGATTTTCAAAATTATTTTGAATTTTAGCAGGTCTTTTATCATACAAACTCCAAGCCATAGTTTTTCCACAATCATATCCACTTTCAAAATGTTCTTCTGAAAATATTTCATAACGTTTACCAATTTCATTTTTTTCAGTTAAAATATGTTTTAAATCTTTATTAAAAGTATAAAAACTTTCATTTTCAAATGAATCTTCAAACACAGCTCCTCCACCATCACAAACTAAAATATTTTTTATAGCCTTTTTCCAAGTTAAGCCACAATATGCATGAAATAAATGATGAAATTTGTCAGCGTAATATATTACTTCTATATTTTTAAGTTTTTTATTTCTTTTAAATATATCAGCCCATACTCCTACACTGCTAAATTCAGCATGAGATATTATTATCCTATCAATTTCAAGTTTTTCTATTTCTTGTATTAAACTTTTTGATGGAAAAGAAAAATGTTTAAATCTATTATATCTATCTATTTGTGTATGAAATATTATTATATTGTTTTTAATATATGTAACACATCCATCATGTGATGCGTAAATTGAAAGTATATTCATATTAATTAAAATAAATTTTTAATTTTTTATATTAAATCTTTCGCTTTACCTAAAATTGGTTTGTATTTAGTTTTATTTTCTTCTCTGTATGCATGTAGAAATTGTTTTCTTGGTGTGCCTTCTGTTACACTACAATGTATCCATCCCGAGTTAGGTTCTCCAGGAACGTAGTACTCGACGATCAGCTGATCCCAGTCAAGCTCTCTATGTATCCAATCTGCAAGTTCGGCATTGTCGACTCCTACACATTCGAAATCTGCCGCTTCCGCACGTGAGTGCTGGCTGTTAATCGAACTACCGATGGCTTGGCAAAGCTGCGGAGAACGGAACCCTGATGTAACTTTGACTCTACCGAAATGATCTCTTACCGGTTGTAAAATTTTTTCACAAAGTGTTTTTAATTTTTCTATTTGTTCTGCGTTAGGATTATTATTGATACCTTTACGTATTGCAGTATCCGATTTAATTAGCTCTTGAAGAGTGAAATTACGTGTAAGTTCCATTTTTATTTCATGTAGTTCATGAGTAAAGCTAGAATTATTGACCCCATTCCAGCAACAATCATATATTCAATTCTTTTAATACGTTCTCTCATTTCTTTTATTTGTTCAAACGTTTGTTTCTGCATAATACGACACAGTTTTTCATGATGTTCTATTTTTTGTAGTGCAGATTTTTTAGCCATTATGTTCTTCTTAACCTCTCACGAATTATTTGTTCTTCAGGAGATAGTAATGCCATCTCGTTTGATGTCAAGTTAGTATTTGGATCCACTGCTTGCGCTTGATTAGTTATATTTGGTTGAACATTTGCAGGCATAGGTGTTGCCGGTAAGTTAGGTGTATCGACTGTCTCTAAAGAAAAATCATTTAAGTCAATATCAAAAGTATCATTAAGATTTAAAAATTTCATTTGTGATCTCATAGCTCTTAGATAAGGTAGCGCTTCTCTGTATACATCGAACGTACCTAAGTTCTGTGCAATTTCTCTGAACCTTTCTCTAATATCATCTGATGGAAAATAAGGTTCATACTTTCCTCTTCTTAAATTACTAAAAGTTTGTGTTGTAAGTTGTCTATCTTGAAATGTTTGTCTTAATGAATTTGAATTAACACCTAAAGTTTCTGCAGCATTAATATTTTTAAACATTTCTTTTTGTACATTAAATCTTGCTTTGTTAGATTCATAAAATCTTGTAACAATATCATTAGGATTAATTGGTCCACCTCTTAATAGTCCAAAGAAACCACCTGTAAATTCTCTTCTAGCATTTCTAATACCTGTTTGGTATTGAGATATTTTAAATCCCATAGCTTTTAGTGGATCAACTTTAGTAGGTCTAAATCCTGCTAGTCCAGCTATCTGATCATTTAATCCTAAAACTTCTCCGAGTTTATTTGGCTTACCTGTAGCTGCTTGTGCTATTCTTATGTAAGGTTTGTATTGTGGTAATAATGCTTCCATTAAATGTCTAAATCTAATTTGTGCCACATCTCCACTTGGAGTTTGATCTGTATATAAAACTTTACCTTCTCTTGTTCTACCACCTCTAAGAGTTAAATCTGTTGCAGCCTCTGTCCAAATAGATTCATCTAAAAAAGGTGCTGCTAGTTCTTTACTTGCTTCTTCTATACCATCTGTGAATCCTTTTAAAATTGTATCACCATCATTTGTTGCTGCTGTTATTTCATTAAGTAAAGTTCTAAAAGGTTTTGCAACTACATCGTATGCATTACTGTGACTAAAATCTATGTATTTTAATTCACCTGTTTTTTCATCTCTCATTGGTATTAGTGTAGAGTTTCTAGACCAATCAGGTACGAACTGACGTAGTGCTTCTAACTCTTCTTTTGATACATTGTATAATGCTTTAGATCCTTCTACTAACATTGCAGGTACCGCACCTAATGTAAAAGCCATACCTGATATTCTAGTTGCACCTATTCTATAAAAAGGGTTATCATTTTTAACCACTGTTCCTGTAGCTGCATCAATTACCCATGGTGCTATATTAGTTCCAACAGTTGGTTTTGAGTGTCTCATTTCTTTTAATGCTTGGCCGCCAATGTTTGTAGTTGTTCTAAGCATTTCAGATGGGAAAGACATAAAGTTACCAACAGGTAATGCTCTTGCTGTTCTTACAAAATCTCCAACATAGTTATAGTTTGGAACCGTATTCTTAACAATGTCAGCTGCATCCGTTTTAAGTTTAGTTAAAAACTCTGCATCTGTTGGGTCAATTTTAACACCTCTTCTTATGCCATCTTTTATCAATGCATCTTGTCTTCTATTTAATTCTACAAAGTAGTTTGTAATTTTCCAGAAGTCATCCTCTGCAACGTACTTACCTTGTAAATATGCAGGAACTTTTTTAAGTTTATTAAGGAAAGGGTTAACAATTTTATCAAGATCCATTATGCTGTCACCATAGTTTACATCTCTCATTAGATTTTTTAAATCTCCTATTTGAACTTGTGAGTTTACAACACCTAGCTCTAATAATTCTCTGTAAGCTGCTTCAAAGTTTTTATCATCAAATCTTGTATTTTTTAAATTACCAACACCTGATATCTGCCAACCTTTTCTAAAAGAATCACCTAATAGTTTTGGATTCAAAAACCCTTCAAACAAAATACCATTAGCACCAGCAAATGCACCTGCACTAATAATGTTACGTAAGTGAGTAGGTATAGATAAAACTGTTTTTGCTAGCTGTGCTGTAGCTTTTGGAAACAATAATAAATTTCTATATAAAAAACTTACACCTTTTTCTGCTGAACTTGCTCCTTCTCTTCCTCTTACAAACTGTGTTAAATAACCTTCTGTTATTCCGTTCATACGTTTCAAAGCTTCTGCTGTATCTGCTGTAGTAAACATTCCACCTAAAGGATTACTTATTCTACCTGATTTAAATTCTCCCATACCTGCTAATGCGTTGTCAACTTTTACAATTTTTGCTTGACTATTAGTTGCAGCTTTTGCAGCTTCTATGGAATCCCAAAAACTACCTCTGCCCCCTTGTGCTTGTACTGCAGCGTTGGTGTCAAACATTTCTTTAAACATTGCACTTGATCTAGCAAGACCTGATAATTCTGTAATAGCATTAAACGTAGAGTATCTTGGGTCTTTCATCTCACCTAATAGTTTTCTAATAACTTGTGGTGGTGCACCTGTTCTTTCTATAATTTCATCTACAAATTTACCTCCCGGTAAATCAGTTAAAGTTTTTGATACATAGTTTACATCCGCTAAACCTCTACCGGTCTTTTTAGCTTTAATACCATCTTCAATTATTCTCTCTACAATATTTTTAGCCTCTTCATAATAAGTATCACTATCTAATTTAAATGCTTTGTCTTTATTAGTAGTTGCTATTTGTTGTCTAAAAAAATCTATAGCTTCCACCATAGAATCATCAGTAGGTCTGTATCTACCAAAGACACCCAATACAGGTGTAGTTTCAAAAATCTTATAAGTATTTTCGGTTAAACCTTTTATTCTATCTTGTAGTATACCTTTTAGTTCTTTAGAGTTAAAGTTTTCTGTAGTCTTTACTAAATTACCAATAGTATTTCTAGCTTCATCAATTGTTCCTGTAATTGAATCAATTACTTTTTGATCTACTCCTTTGTCTTTTAAAGTTTTAACAAATGCATCTGATTTTTTACCATCTACTAATTTAGTTAAATCTCCATCTAACATTAAATCATTTATTTCTTTAAGAAACTGGTCTTTTTCTTTTTTAGTTAACGATCTATCTAACGCTGCTTGCATTTGTGGAAATGATTTACTTATATTAGCATCTAACTGTCTAACAAGTTCTGTAGCTCTGTTTACATCAGCAGATCTAAAACCTTCCATTACTTTTTGTGAACCAAAAACTTCTTTGGTCAGTGGTCCTTCAGGCGTGAACGCTTGTGCAAACTTACCTAAAAATCTTTCTAGTTTATAATTACTATATGCAAGGTCCTTGCCCCGTGTTGCAAGAGCCTTGGCTCCTTTACCAATACCCGCTGCAAAAGGTGTAATTAATAAAGACTCACTACCAAACTTTAATCTATTCATTAGTTTTCTAGTAGCATCTTCTCTTCCACCATCTAAAGCATAAGAATCTAGTTGAGTGGGTCCTCTATCAAACATATCACCGAACGATCCTATTTCTTCAACGTCCGCTACAAATGCTTCACCGGCAGCTCCACCTACAGCACCTACAGCAAACCTAGCGTAGCCTGTTTGTTTATTTAATTTGTCTGCTAATTGTTTTTGTTTAGTTATATTTTTAGAACCTGCACTAACTAATGTGCCTGCTTTTTTTGCATCAAAATATTTTTTAGCTAACTTACTTCCTAGTTTAAAACCTGCTGTACCGGGTACACCTATTTGAACTAAAGCTTGTGTTAGTTTACCTACACCACTTTGTTCTGCTACTTCTTCTAGAGGGTTTAGTTTATCAAAAAACATTTCTACACCCGCTGCAGAGTTAGTATCAAAACCTAAATCAATTAATTCAGCACCTAATGAAAAGGCACCTTCAACAACTTTAATACCACCGGATGCTATACCTGCAAGTCCAGAAGTATACCAAGATACTTCATTATTTTCTTCCGCGGGGTATAATGGTTCTAGTGCCATTTATAAACCTATGCTCCCGATACGTCTGCTATTTCTGGAGAGAATATATCTGGTGGTGGTTCTTTATTTTCTGGTCCTGAAGCTGCAAAGTCTGGAAATTTAATTTCAGGGATTGTTTTAAATTCATCAAAAGCAACTACACCATTTCTTATTACTACGTATTTGTAGTTGTCTTCAAATGGATCGTAGAATACTTTATTATTAAATCTGTTTTTTTGTTTTAATAAAAAATCTTTTTGTTCAGGGTTTCTAATATCAATTTCTAATACTCCACCGTATTTAATTCCGCCGACTTCACTTCTTAAATCATCGGCCATTGTAGTTTCAAATTCAGCTGCTCTTTCAGCTGCTTGTGGTGTTAATCCATCTGTTATATATTTTTCTAACATAGTATTATATAAAGCATCATTTTTATTATCTCTCATACCAGCAATTTCTAATTGAGTTTGTCTATTTAATGCACTTTCACCTGCTTTAAACTCTTGACCTGCTTCTCTTTCACCTCTTAAAAAATCTCTTTCACCCATCTTTTCACCTTGTCTAAACTGAGCTGCTTGATAATCTTTAAAAGGACCTTTAGCTGCTAAAGATGCTGTTTGAAGTATATTACCTGACGGTGGTCTCGATAATAAATCTAGTCCAATACCAGTTAGAAGACCTGCAGTTGTTCCAGGAGCAAAGTTTCCCATAGCATAAGGATTAGATCCTTGTTGATATTGTTTTCTTGGTTGATCTAGTCCTGATGTAATACCAGTTCCTGTTGATCCACCCATTCTAAACATTGGTCTTTTTAAAGTTCTATTCATTATGATTGTTTTACAAAATCTCCAAAGTTAGTTTGATTACCAAATTTACCGCTTAACCCACCATAGATACCTGCAAGTGTTGTACCAACACCTAGTGCAGTTTGTAATGGTGTAGGGTTAGGTATGTTTGTTGTTTGTGTTTGACCAGGGTAACCACCCATGATTCCTGTTACTTGACCTGCAAATCTATCTAATTGTTCTTGTGGTAAGAACGCTGCTTGTCTTGCAGCTTCTCTTTGTGCGTCAAGTCCTGCTTGTGTTTGCGCTTGGTTCAGTGCGCCCAATGAACCTAAACGTGAAATATCTGTTCCTTGTAATTGTTGTTGTGCCTGTCCAAGTGCAGCCTGTTGACCAGCTAAATTTGATTGAAAAGAACCTAAACCTTGTGTTGCTCCAGCAATACCTTGTTGTGCTGTCCCTAAGTTAAATCTGTTTTGGATGTCTTGCTGTCTAGCTTGTTGTGCTTGTCCAAAACCTTGTTGTAAGAGACCGGCTTGTAATAAAGCTCGTTCTCTCGCTGCCCCTGTGCCAAACTCAGCGAGTTGCACTCCCGCTCGACCACTGCCGAGCGCACCCAATTTTGCTTGTTGGTCTCTGATCTGTTGTTCTTGTATTTGTTTATTACGATCAAATTCTGCAAGTGAGGCATCAATTACTTGTGATTGATACGGTGACATAAAATCTTGTACACCTTGTTGAAAAGATTGTGCTCCTGTTCCGACTCCACCAAAAGTTGATGCAGCAGTTCCTAATTGTCCAAGGGCCGTGGTTCCTAATCCAGCAGCAACTTGTGCTTGCGATGTTGCTTGATTTAAAAATGGTTGAAATGATCCTACACCTTGTGTAGCTATATTTTGTGCTTGTTGTTGTAATGCATCTTGGTCCGCTACCTGTGGTGCAATCCCTGCTAAATTTTGTTGTCTTGTTGTAAAGTCTTGAGCAGCTTGTTGTCTTGCTGCAAAGTCATCAGCAGATTCACCTGTTTGTTGTGAAATACCAGCAATACCAGTTGATACAACAGGTACACCTGATTGTGCAGTTACTTGTTTTGCTAAGTCTACTCCTAAATCTTGAACGAATTGTGCCGGTAAATTTTGTACAGTTTGAACAGCCATTATATTACTTCCTCTAATCTTTGTGACGTTTGAAACATTTCTCTAGCGCCTTCCAACCCTTGAGACTCTTCTGAAACTTCACCTCCGGATTCTAAGTTTTTCATCATGTTATACATGACTTCTGCGCCTTTGTCTACATCACCTTCTCCGGCATTTCTTACAGCTTCTGCTGTAAAGACAAATTCATTCTTTGATAATCTTGCAGGTACATCATCTGCTTTTTCCATACGTCCTATTGGAACAAATCCACCTTCAGCTCTTAAATCCATTTCTTGTCCATCCATATCTAATAATGGCATAGTCTTTTTAGCTACTGGCTCATCCATAGATCCACCTTCTGCTCTAAATCTTCTTGCTAGATATTTATTAGGATTAGCTCTTATCTCTGCTATATCTATACCAGTATTATCTGCTATTGTTTGTGCTTCTTCTTCTTGTTCTGGTGTCAATAATCCTGCTATTGCCGATCCTGCTGATATTAAAGCACTAGGACTTGTTAAGGCTTTACCTAAAAAATTCTTTTCAAGAACAGCTTTTCCGGGTCCAGCTTCAACAAATTTACCTAGTCCAGTTCTTGCCATTATATTATCTAAACCACCTTTAGCAAATATAGAACCTACACTTTTAATTTGACTTAGCGGATTTGCAAAATTAGTAAAAAAACTTCCTCCTTGAGCAAGGCTCCCTAAACCACCAAGACCTGTATATAACAATGCAGCTTTACCTATTGGTGACTTAGCTATCTTCTTAACTGATCTTCCAATCTTTTTAACAAGTTTACCTAGACCATACATCTGTCTTGCTGAATCAAAATCCATTTCGCCACCTACAACATCACTATTCATAATACCACCTTCTGCTCTAAATCTTCTTGATATTTCAAAAGGTTCTTCTTCTGTTGTTCCTTGGTCCGTGTTGCCTGATTCCATATTAAATGTTGTATCTACAGGAATAAAATTATCATCATCATCATTATTTATGATAGTGTTACCAGCAGCATCTATGTTACCCGCTTGTCTAGCCGACATGTAATCTTTATAACCTTGTGCAGTTAGACCATATTTTTCTCTTGCTTTTTTTGTTCTTGGATCAAATCTATAAAAATCTACATTTCTATCTAATGTAAATTGTCTAGGTTTTTGTGTTAAGTTAAGTCCCATACCAAAAAATCCAGGTAAATTATTTTCTTTAACAATTAAAGTTTCAAATGGTTCTTGTGCTTTGTCCTCTGCTAGCCTGTTTAAAACTTCATTTGCTTGTTTTATTTCTGAAATCCTATTTTGACTTGGCGCATTAGTTTTAGCTAGTCCACCACCCGGATTACCATAACCTGATGCTCTAGCTGCAGCTTTATCTGGAGCACCAAAATCAGCACCACCACCGGCTTGATATAATTGTCTTGCTATTTGAGTTCTAGTTATGGCCATTTTACTATTCTATTTTGTTTTTCCAAATAAATCAAGGCTTGGCATAATAACATTTACGTCTTGCGCCATGTCCTCATTCTTATAACCTTTAGCTTCCCAGTCTTTTCTTTCC
>WLWG01001134.1_pt1 | contig 25080 bp, 18 predicted proteins | sample 6712871 | NCBI WGS metagenome assembly WLWG01 (sample SAMN12718693, study PRJNA515312) | sponge metagenome | isolation source: marine sponge | host: Mycale hentscheli | place: New Zealand: South Island, Marlborough, Capsize Point | collected 2003-05-01
GCGTTTTTTTTGTAAGTCTATGAGTTTTTAAGTTATTTTATTTAAGTATCTATTGCGGCGGGAGAGCTTAAATGGGGTGGACTGAGGGCGGATTGACTGGAAAGCGGGGTCGGGGAAAAGGGCTGGGAAGGACTTAAAGAAACGGAAGACCTAAATGCGTAATAGACCTACTCATAGACTATATAGTATAACGCATTTAGGTCTGCGGAGGACTTTTGCGACGAGGACAGGGCCGCGCTGAGTTGGACAGAGTTGGACATCGTCGGGCTGGTCGCTTTGACTTTTGACATTTTGACCCCAAATTTATAAAACTATCTCAATCCATCACCCCCCTCTCTCCCTAGGGGGCGCACGGCACTCTCTCGCTACAACTTTTTTAGCCTGTCAATTTGTCAATTTGTCAATTTGTCTTTTAAAATTAAAATACACATAATGAACTGAAAAATGAGGAAAAAAGAAACAACCATTAAAATGGTGAGAAGGGAGAGGTCCTTTTTTGTCCCCCGTCCGGCTCGCCCTCCCCCACGGCGCTCCCACACCGCTTCCGCTGCACCTCGTCTCGCACTCCGCCCCCAGCGAGAACAGTCTTCCCCACCATCTCTGTTAATCCTGACCCCGTGCGATTTTATCCCCCCAAACGCCGTCCGCCTGACCAACCTCAGTCCGGCAAAACCCCCAAGTCCAAACGCCCTCGGGGTGCCGCCCCCAAGGGAAAAGTGTGGGACGACGACATGGGCGACTGGACTGACGACCTGACAACCCTCTCTCTCCCCGACCTGCGAGAGGGACGCACCGAGCTTATTAAAGAGCTTACGGAAGCGTTCGCGGAACAGGACGCTGACCGCGCGTTCGCCCTCAACAACCGAAAGAAGAAGTATGATGAAGCCATCTCCATCGCGGAGGCTAATTCACGCTCTCTCCTCCGTCAGCCCTCCACCATCGTGGATATTGAGGGGGTACACGCCGAGTACTCCTCGTCCAAGAACGAGACCATCACCTACCACGGCAAGACCGGCTGGGTCGTTAAAATCAAGGGAGGCGACATATTCGGCCGAGACCCTCCAAGTATTTCTATGAAATGGATGGATGAAAGTGCGGGCGGCAGCAGCAGCAGTGGTGGGTCGCTCATCGCCGTCGGTGTTCCCACTGCAGAGACCGTCAGCCCCGCCCGCTCAAACAAAAAACGTCGCGTGAAAAAGAACCAGTACTTGGACAGCGACGACGAGGATTAAACCCAGATTATACCCCACGACATGCTGTTGGTCGCCCCACCCTCCCCATTATTCTATTTACAAATTGACAAATTGACAAATTGACAAGCTAAAAAACTCCGTGGAGAAGACACCTGTGCGCCCCTAGGGGGGGGCGAGGGGCTTATACAGAGAAAGAAAACCCAAAAAAAAATGTCAATTCGGTCAATTTGTCAATTTAAAACATTCCCAGACCACCCAAAAAAGCCAGCAAAAAAGGAGGACGGTGGTGTCCTCAACGAGGTCTTTTTATCCTCGTCGCTCACGGTGCGTCCCCCCGCTTAAAAACTGGCGACGCTCCTGCCCGTCTCGCACCACGCGCTCGTGCCGCTTCGTCTCCCCCACGCGCTCACCCAAAAATCTCTTTATTCCGCCCTACAGATGGAGTTCGCTGGAGAAAAACCCGACCAAGCCCCCGACCCCCCCCCTGAGGGGAAAGATGACGGGAAGGAGGCGGCGGCTCTTAAAATCCTGCTCGCGTGGAGGGGCGTCAAGGCGTGGCGGCTGTTCAAGGAGGCGCGCGAACAGGAGATTTGCGTAATCTGCCAAGACAGTTTGTTTAACGAGGAGTATCGCCAATTGACCAACTGCTCCCACTTCTTTCACATCCGCTGCATTCGCCATAAGCGTGAGACGATGACGTCTGGTCTTTACGCGCGAAAATGTATCCTTTGTCAAACGCCGACAACCCAAGAAACGGAAGACGTTGAAAGCGCGGAAGAAGCCATCGCCAAAATTGAGGAGTGGAGAGAAGCTATTGCCGAGGAGGCGTGGGATGACGAGAGCGAGCGGGTCGTCATTTTTGCGTCTATTCGCGACGCCATGGAGCGCCACGAGGACGACTTCAGCGTTCAATACAATGTGTGTTGTGCGCTCGGCAATCTTGCCGACTATGAACAAGCCTGCTGTGAAGAAAACCAAGACGGCATTCGCGAGGCGGGTTTTTATCCACTAATTGCTCGGGCGTTGGAGCTCCACGAGGACCACGAAGTCCTGGCGCAAGGGGCGTTCCATGCGCTCATCCAACTCGCCACCTATAATCAAGTAAACCGAGACGCCATGCGTGATGCGGGGATTATTCCGCTGATTGGTCGGCATATGGAGCGCCACGAGTACGACGGCGACGTTCAAGAAAAAGCGTGTGAGGCGTTAGGCCAAGCCTGCGCCGAAAATAACCAAGCCAACCAAGACAACATTCGCGAGGCGGGTCTTATTGCGCGTATTGGTCGGGCAATGGAGCGCCACGAGTACAACGGCAGCGTTCAATACTGGGCGTGTTGTGCGCTATGTAATATCGCCGACCAAAACCCAGCCAACCAAGACGCCATTCGTGAGGCGGGTCTTCTTCCAATTCTCCAGCGGGAAAAAGAAAAGGGAACAGATTTCGCGGAAGAAGCACTCAACCAACTCGGCGAGGAGTAGAACCACTTATTATTCCTGTTCTTTTCAAGGACTTAAGTTTCTTAAAAAGAACCATTTATTTTCATGAATTGACAAATTGACAAATTGACAAGCTAAAAAAACTCCGTGGAGAAAGCAGCCGTGCGCCCCCGAGGGAGCAAGGGTCATCCACAGAAAAGGATTTATCCAAAAAAAAACGTCAATTCGGTCAATTTGTCAATTCCAACCCAACCCCCCCCAAAAAAGAATATACTCAAAATATATGAGTTCCCGTGAAGAACGAGCTAGAAGAAGAAGTGCATTAAGAGAACCTGCCTCACCACTACCGCCTCCACCGCCACCACCCTCACCTCCTCCACCTCGGGCGACGAGACGACGAACACGGGCTTTAACTCCACCCCGCCCCCGAAAACCGAGATGCACACGCCGAGTAATTCAGGAGCAGGAGAGGTCAGGAGGTAATAAAATCGCCCGCTATGATTGTATGCTGGGTGAGGGAATACCTTTAGACGACGTGATATTTAACAAGAAAAGTCCGTATTATTTAGACCTCAAAGGGAAACACATTATTTACACGGTTTCAAATAACATTCCAAATGATAAAGACCGAGTTAAGGTGGGTAAATCAACAACGGGTTTTGACCGATTAAAATCATACACTTTTGCCTACGGGCGGAGTTGCGATAAAAATACCTGCGATGAGGAGGATATTAAGCGAACTGGGGGGGTTAATCTGCTCTTTTTAGCCATCATACCCAAAAAATATATGGGCGAACCCCCACGTCCTTTAGTTAATATTATTGAAACTAATCTTTTAGCTAAACTGCGAAGCAAGACGGAGCAGCGAGATAAGATATTTAAAGTTCCTACTCGTGGTGGTGAAATCTTTGAAAGCCCCGAGGGTCGGCAGCACATCGTAGATGCGGTAAAAGAATTAATGGACGATAAAGAAGTCAGCACCACCAGCAAGGGGAAAGCACTTAATGACTACGATGGACGATTTTCACAACGAGCGAGGGACAGTTCCTGCCGACTGGCGTTGAGGAATATTGCCCGATATTGTGATGCTCCCAACATATTTAGAGATTATACCGACCGCCTAAAAGAGGAACTATTTGACGATATAGCGAACACTTTAGATTTAAGTCAGGAGCAAAAGGATAAAATGAAAAAAGAAAGAAGAAAGATAATGACAGAAATGCGACAGCAACAGCGGCGAATAGATGTGGATACTTTAGTGGAGGAACAGGAGGACAGAAGAACAACTCGTTCTCAAGCGAGGCGAAGAATTAATACTTCTCCGCCACCACCGACGGCTTTTCCTGGGGGAAGATATATATCCATTTAGTGGAAAATATAATATTTATATATAGTATAAATGACGACTTGGAGAGAACACGTTGCGTCTTACCGCAAAAAACACGGAGTTTCCTTAAAAGAAGCACTAAAAGCATCCGCACCGAGTTGGAAAGCACAGAACGCAAAGGACAAAAAAGATGAGAGTGCTGGGATGAAAGGAAAAAGAAAAGGGACAAAATCAAAGACCCACAAAAATGATAAAGATTTCACCACCAAAAAGGGAGACAAGGACTTCCACCGTGAAGGCAAAGATGTGAAGGAGAAAAGAAGACCATATACGAGGAGAAAAAAGGAGAGTGTGGGTTGTTCCTGTGGTCATTAACTTTTGTACTTAAAATTGTAAATTGTATATATAATACTCTTTTACAATTTTAAGTACATCCATAAAATTAATATATCATTCATATACAAATGCCGAATATATACTATTATCCATTTGCTGTTCAGTCATCAGGTGGAAACTCTAATTATGTTTTAAAGGCAGGGGACACAATGACTGGAAATTTATCTTTTGGTAATTCCCACAAAGTGGTTGATTTAGCGAACGGCACAGACGCAAATGACGCGGTGAATAAATCCCAGTTAGATGCCGTGGAAACCACAGCAAACAACGCAACTGCAACGGCATTAACGGCAATGACGGAGGCAAACACCGCTGACCAAACCGCAACCACCGCTCTCAACACAGCAAACGGTAAATTATCTTTAACGGGTGGTTTAATGTCAGGTTCAATCCAACTCCAAAATAATGATTTAACTTCAGTCAATACCCTGACCTGCACCACAGCAAACTGCACGACAATAACCGCTTCAGGGGCAAACAGCACAATGGCTGGGCTGGAATTAACAGGTACTCTTGAATTCTCCAACAACGTAAATACACTTCAAAACGACTTGGGAAGTGATGCTCCATCTACATTTTTATCCACTGGTTTAACTGGAAATTACCCAAATACCACATCCAACACCCTATCTAGCGGACATTTTATTAAGGTTAGAGCGGACGAGAATATGGCGGCGGGAATTGTAGTATCATTTGTTGCAAGTGCGACCGCTACTGCAATCAGTGTAAGACCTTGTCAGCCTGCAAATGGAGAAGACGGAGCGAGTTCCCAACCGCTTGGGATACTACTCAACGAAGTAGCCGCAGGAGATGTAGCACAAGTCGCGACCTCAGGTATTTGTTCGGTGGTGTGTGGGAGTTCAGGAACGGCTGACGCGGGACAGTTGGTTTTAGTGGAAGGCACAGACGGAAAGGTGTCCGTGGGTGCAGGTCAAAGCAATTCTGCGGCGTGTGGAGTATGTTTAAGTGATGGAACAACAACAGCAAACACTCCCATCGTGGTCTGGATTAGAGGCGGATATGAATTGTATTAAAAGAAATCACTCTTTCTCTTCTTCAAAATCCAACGTCCTCCTGCCTTCTATTTCTCTACTTTTTGTTTCCGTCTGCGGACTTGAAGGTGGTGTTTTTTGTCGTTTTTTAGGAGTTTTATAAGTATCATCTACATCTTCTCCCTTTGTTTCCCCTCTTGCTTGTTCCTCATACTCATCAACAATTCCTAAATCATCTACATAAAGTTGAATATCATCAGGTGTTTTTCCTTCCAAAAACTCCTGTTGAAGAACTCTGTCTGTAATACCCAGCGTTTCAAACAGCAAGTCAGCTTGCCCACCACTCGGCTGATTATTCACAATTTGTATAGCAGGATTACCGTCCGCATTTTGCTCTATCATGGAATTAATTGTTCCCTCTACATCTACGGGGGGAGCGATTGGTGGTATTTTCTTATTTACAGGACGACCCATTTCATCGTAGTAATCAGGTGTAAGAACCTTTTCTCTGTTGATTTTGTAGGAGACCACACTAGATTTGGATAGACACTTCGCCAACTTTCCGCTGATGGGATTTCTTACTTCGGTTTTAATGGTAGATAGTTGGTAGTCTCTATCCGCCGTGATAGAATAACTGGAGGAATATCCGTAAGCATAACCACCACTGGTGTAATTCCGCATGAGGTAAAAAAGAATACCTTTATTTGTTGCTCCTGTTTGATAATTGGTTTGACAAATATCACTGTATATCTGGAAAAAAGGAGAATTGTTTAGTGAAGGGGGGTCTTTCGCGGTTAGGACGTCAGGTTTCACAGCGACAATTGCACTTTGGTTGTTGGTAAAGCCTAACGAGTATGAAGGGACACCAGTAATATCTTGTGCGGTTGATGAGTAGTTGATATTTAAATCAGGATTTAATGTGATGTTGGTCGCGTTGTTCAAAATGAGTGGTTTTGTTCCAAAGTTTTGAAGTTTAGGGTCAGGGTTATTAAAACTCTCCTGACTGTACCTATTATACGGTTTCCCCGCTAATGGGAGAATTTGTTCGTATCTAAATCCACACTTATTAAGAAACGTGCCTTCCCAGTTCTCCTGTGTCGCTTGAACGCACCCGCTGATGATTTCCTCTCTGTTTTTAGAGGTTTGGTCTTGATTATCACGAAATCGCCATTTTGGGTTGCGAATTGTCCCAGCTTCGTCTAACCACTTGCGTTGTCCGTTTTGGTCGTAATCAGGAGTATTGCTCCAGTACGAACTGAGACTTATTCCTTTTGGTTGCTGGTAGTCAGGGGGAACAAGCCAGACTTTATGAATACCTATCCCCGACTGTTCTGCTCTAACATTTTTATTGGTTTCATATCCTCCACCGTTAATGTTCCCAACAAAGGATTGCTGATTTAAACCTTGTTTTCGCCCCGTATACTCAGGAGGACTGAATATGGCGTCAGGACACTTTTCGCCAATAATAGCACACTGCTCTCCAATTTGAACAGGAGAACCACCACTCCCATCTTGTGTGGTGTTAAAGTTAGATAGAAACACGTTGTGGTGGGTGTTAAATAACTCCATTCGGTTTTTGGTTGAGTTATACTGAAAAGTCGCATTCGGTGCACCAACTGCTAGATAAGGCGTGGTATTTTGTGGGAATATCTTTAATGGAGGGAAAACTTGATTAGGATTTCCTGCATTCCAACCCTCCAAATTGTCCCTCTCCGCATCTTCAAAATTCATTGGTGTAATGCCGTTGTTGGAATATCTACTGTCTACATCTACGCCGATTGGTGTGCCCCAACTCAATTTTCCTATACGAACGGTGGAAATGAACTTCTCGTTTTGCTTTGCATCAAGTGTTGCTCTATAATCCTGTCCTACTCTAAAAGCACAAAAGATATATTTATTGTCGTTTTCGTCAATGTACTGGTATGGATAAATCCCCATATTATTTTCTTTGCTCCAACTATCATCCGCCCACGCATTTCCATGTTCATCTTTAAAACTACACCGAGTTTCATCTAATTCTACTGAACGAGGAACAACCGAGTATTGTCCGTTAATTGACAAGGGGTCGCCGCCGCTGTTAGAGGTTTGAAGCCAATTCTCATCATATTGGCTCTGTATCCAAATACGTCCTAGTGGTCGCAGGGTGTTTGAGTTCTCACTCCAATTCCAGTTTTGAGATGCCCGATACACATTAACGTCTGGAATTGGTACTTGAAAGTCTTGAGTTTCCGCTGTTGGTTGCGTCGCGAAAATAGAAGTAGTCGCAATAGGACAAATTGTTTGATTTGCACTAGAACTGGGGTGATTTCCCACCTGACTTGTTGCTGGAGAAGTACCGTCCCAATTTTGTGCCTGTGCCTCAATTCCCTGACCCAATGGACTGATGTCGGCGTTGGGTTCATAAACCTTTTCTTTTACTCCTGACCAACAACAAGTTCTTTCATCATCCGTTGCCCCCAAGTCCAGCTCAACACTGTATCCTGTTTTATCGTTTTTTTGCCGTTCAAATGTGTTTGGTCCTTCACTATTAATATACTGCTCGTAAAACCGCCAATGTTCCTTTAAGTCATCAAATTGACTAAAGTCTATTTCAGGGACGGGTTGTATTCCCTTTGCTTGACAATACTCCACAATTGTTTCAAACGGTTGATTATACAAGTACCCTGTTTCGTAGAAACTTGCTCTGCCATAGGGGATATTGGTAAAAATCATTTGGTTTTTAATGAGCAGAGTGCTTTGAATGGTTTGGGGGGGATAAAGAGGATTAATAGTTTGTCCAGTGGCAGGTTCGCACAACTGAATTGGGTTGGCTAATAAATACTGGAATTGGTCATTTAGAATGACAGGGCGGTTAAATTCTCTCGCTGTCGTCTTCACACGAGTTGGTCTTGAATTTCCATTCCAAACTTTGAGGCGTTGAAACCTATCGCCCATCATCATCTTTGGAAAATCTAACAGCCCCATATTCCCAAGCACACAATTGTTGTACGAACAACTGTCGCCATCTTCGTCTTCTGAGGGTTTGTTATAAACAGTTCGTAAATACGTCTCCTCCGCACTCGCTCTTGAAATTGGTTTTACTTTCCCCACATTAGCGAGGAGTTGGTTGTAGCCAGGCTGAAAATTAGCTGGGATTATTTTGTACAGCCCACCTGAAAACATGGGAGCAATTGTATCCCACTCTTGGTTGTACTCGGGAAGCCAGTTTTTATAGTATTGTAGATAATTAAGTCCTGTTTGGTCAACTCCTGACCGAACATACAAAGGTGCAGTTCCCTGCGAATTCATCGCTGGAAAATATCCTTTCCAGTTCACACACGGCACTATCTCGCTGGACTTTTTGTAGGTATTTGCATACCCAAACGCGTTGGTGTTGTATTGATTAATATTTTGCTGGTTATTTCCAAAAACAGGAAGGGATTGGTGTAATTGCTCGTTTATCCTCTCCGCTAAACTCTGCACATCGCTGAGCAATTCTTTGCTGTCCAGCAGCACAAACGACGTGAGAGGCTCAAGTTTTGGACACCATTTTGCATTTAATCCCAACTGTTCACCGTTGGCTTTTGTTCTTGTTCCCATATAATCTTGCCTTGTCAAAATATATGGTAAATTATCTGTTCCCTGAAGCCGATTATCACTGCCGATATTTCCTTTTAACGTCCAATCCTGACCATTCTTCGTGTTGGCTTCATACGAAACCTCACTTTGAGCGTTTGGGAAAGCGGGATTAAGAACCGTAGCATTCGCACTATTTGGAATTCCAAATCCTTTGGTGCAACTGAAAAACTGGGTAAACCCCATATTTTGTCTGGGAGGGGCGTATTCGCGATTAAAATTACTATTTAAAATATTAAAACTTTCATATCCCTGACTGGTAAGGCACTCTTGTTTTGTAGTGTCAGTAGTCAGGCAGATGGGGCTTCCCGCCGTCATTATGTAGCCAAGACCCGCATCATATAATCCTGTAAAACCTACGTCTTCAAAATGAATTTGTACCCGCTCAGCATCAACTTGATTTGCAGGTTGCTGAATTTGACTTTTGGTTATAAATGCTATTTTACTCGTTGAGAAATACACCGCTTCTACAGCGTTCACATTTACCACACCTAAACACATTCCCATTCCCGCCATCGCATAGCAGGGTTGATTTAGGACGCCATCATTTGACCACATTTCCCATGATTTAAAACTACACAATGAAGTTGGTTGGCTATTTGCGGGATATACATGGGTCAACCCTGCAGGTGCGGATGGATTTCCCCTTTCCAGCACTACAGAGTATATTGGTACTCCAACAGCCACTGGAGTTGCTAAAAGCGTTGTTTTATCTTCTCCTGTAAATCCAACCACGCGATACGAGTTTCGCAAACTAAATTGCTGATTTGGTGTTCCGTCATTACCATATGGTGTTTGGAATTTTGACGTATCACTCCTTAAGTTGTTCTCATTAACTTCTAAATCAAGATTAAACAATGGGTCATCGTCAAAGGGACAACCAAATCCCATTCCAATTCCCATATACAATCCACTATTTAAATCTGCGGCATTTTTTTCAATGGTTTTTAATGTAGGTATTTTACTTTGTGGAAAGGTGGTATTACCAGACAGAATATCACCTCCATTTATGTATCCATTACCATTTTGATTTAATGTTTCTTGACCACCAATTCTCAAAGGTAAATTATTAGAACAGACTTGATGATTATTAATATAGTAAAACACCTCTAAAAGCACTTTACTATCTACAAAAGGCTGCTCTTCTTTGTTTTGAATGACTTTATCTTGTGTGAATTCTATTGTTGTTTGTGGGTCTGTTGAAGGCACATTTAAAGCCATCATTTCTACGGATACTTTATCACCCTTTTTTACTTGAAAATCACATTCAGTTGTCCACACCGCATTTTGCGTCGCTTCCGTTCCAGTATCAATTTGCGAATTGTTTCTCGTGCATTCTATAATATGGGTTTCTGTGTAAGAAATGGGTTGTTCTTTAGACATTTATAATATGTATGGATTATAAATATCAAAATAAAGCTTACTTAACTACCAGATACGAAGATGGTGTCATTTCGCAGCGTCATTTGTCGTTCACACTCCGCCCAGACCACCAGCTGCTGTGCTTCCCACAATTGTGGTGTCAGCGTTCGTTCTATTTGTAAGGAAATAGGAGTTCGCCCAATAGTAAGTCCCGCATTCGCGACATTTTCAGGAGTGTGGCTCAAATTTATTCCTAAATATTGCTCTGTTCCATTCACTCCGTTCATTTTTAATGTGTTATTTTGTATTGTGTATGTCCAAGATTTCCCAAACACAAGTTGATTTAAGCGATAGGAAGCACCAGCATCGTTTATCTCTACTCCACTTGTCCCAAAGTAGTTTCTACTGTGTACAACCGTGTCATTATTCCCTGAAACCATATTATACCAACTCGTCTGTCCCTGATTTAATTTACACGCCGTCCCATAGACTTCGCAGAGTGCTTGGTATATTTTGCAATCCATATTCAAAGGAAGGGGGAAAATAGGTTGATTATTACAGGTGAGTTGGAGCGTTGATGGACCCTGAGAGGCAACACTCTCATACTTACCATAAATTGTGTTCATTCTTCCACCGTCAGTTGTGTCTGTATTATCCACTTGTCGCGGCAAAGCACACGTAATTCCTCTCACAACTTGGTGGTCTAATCCCAAGAAATGCTGATATTTTGTTAATGTTTTAGCTTGAGGTTGTGCGTCTAAGTTTGGTAAAGAAATATCAATATTCACGTAGTCGGTGTATATTAAATCCAGACCACGACCATTCATTTCTTCCTCAATTAATTGCATTGGCGATTTCTTATCGGGGACTTCATCGTAGTAAATATAATCAACAATCAATTGACACTTGGATTGAACGATGTCGTTTCCAGCGACGAATGGATTTGCGGTTTCCAATGCGGGGTTTGCATTATTGCTCCAAGTAGAATTAGGCAAAACACGATTTCCAATCACATCTCTTGAAAAATCTATTTGAATTGTTATTCTGCCTTGTAATAGACCTAAAGGTAATGAGACCTGTCCCAACAGTGGAAGGAGTGTTTTGAGTTTGACACGATATTCGGGGGTCGTGTTGTTGTCATCTGTTATTCTAAAACCATCAGCTCTATCAAAATTATTATTCTCCATTTGGTTCATTAAAGCATCTCCTGCGCCAGAGGACAGATTTTCTAAGCCCACAACTTCTGTGTTGAGTGAATACTGACCGATTAGATTTTGAGGAGGATTTGAATTTCCCGTATTGCCCGTTTTCACCATCAAAGCATCAAAAGCCCCAAATTGGACGTTGTGCGTTTGATTTCTTATTTCTGGTTCAATAAAGGTGTTATTCATTCGTGCTTTGTGAGCAACATTTCTGGTTTGCTGGATTAATTCGTTGTTATAAAACATTGAAATTGTATCAATACACCCTAAAATACCAACCGTTAGAGGCATCCTTTGATTTGCATTAGCTGCCTTGAGCGAGAGTTGAAGTTGTAAATCTCCAGATAATATGCCTTTCTGTGGGAGGGTAAATAAAGCACTTTGCTGGGAAAAGGACGTGGGTAAAAGCAATTCCGTTTCTACTCGTTGCGATGAGGGTTCTGTTCCTGAATTCATTTAATATATATTAATAATATAAATTAAATTGCGTATCTTTTTCAAAACAGGTGCTTTTTACAGAATGTACTTAAAATTGTAAAGAGTATTATATATACCAAATTACAATTTTAAGTACAAAAAAAAAGCACCCAAGAAAAGGCACTAAACAGAAACACTGATTGTGCCGTTATTATTGTAGGTAATTACTCCTCTGTGGAGGAAAAACGTATAAGCTGACATAGGCGAAACACCATTTAATTTTGAGGTAATCCTGTACGAATACGGCATGCCCTTGAATGAGGTTGTAGAACCGTTCTGGAGCATATCGTATCTCACTCCAATTCCATACACTCTGTCGCTTTCAGTATTTTCATTTGCTGAAACTCCTGTTTGCCCTGCTCCTTGTGTATCCCAAGCACCCACATTTAAACTCTCACTTCTCGCACCCCCAAGACAATCCAGCGTCCGCGTGAGCGGTCTAATAGCATTTTGGTAATTCCACTGTCTTAAACTCTCAAATGATGAGTACTGGTATGGATTTTGAGCCCCACCGTTGTTGTCTATAAGCACCTGTGAATTTAATTCATACATAAGTGGATACTTAATTCCTCCTTTTAGCAGGTTCAGGGCGACCAAAGGAGCTAGTTGCGTATATTCTCCATTATTTGCTTGATTTAGCAGCGAAGTGGTTTGGTAAGCATCTTGGGCTACATTTGACAAGTGCGGAGTGGGGACAAAGTTGGTAAAAACACTAGATACTGCTCCTAAACCACAGTTAATTTGCGATGTCTGGTCGCTATTGTTTAGCACCTGATAATACGACTGATATGCACTAAATCGCAGTTGGTCTATGTTGGGCAGCACACCTCCAGCGGGAATTCCATAATTACCTGTCAGCGAAACTTCACTAAGCTCATAATAGCAATTAGCATCAGCTCCATTTCCATTGGAAATTAAAGCCTGAACAGAGGGGGAAAGAGCGAACTGAATGCGGAGACCCCCCGTACCATTATCAAACGAAAGGGGTATTGGTTCATTTTGGCTAAATAAAGCAGTTAAAATCGGCATACTTACTTGAACTCTGTTATTTAGCATTTTCCCCTGAGCATCGGTATTTTGTGTTGAGGAAAACCACTGCGTCATATATGTAGAAAAATCGCCCCAACCACTGTTTGCTGGGAGGGTAGAACCCATTAATCGCCCATAATTTCTACAGTTTTCTAAAACATTATTGGAAAGATTGGAAATTGTAATAGTATCTATCACACTTGTTGCTCCAATTCTACTATTTAATGTAATTGGTACTGGACCTGCTCCAGTTGCGTTCCCATTATTTGGTAGTTGTCCATTGTTTTGTAAAACACGTAATGTAAAGTTAAGTCTCATATCACTCATTAAATAGAGATTTGAACTCGCTAATTCAAAAACAATTAAGGGATTTCCTGACCTATAAGAAAAGGTAGGATTTGCCCCAGTTTGATTGAGAGGAAACACCTCAAACTTTTGAAGTCCTTCTATATTCACCATTTATATATATTAAATATAAATAAATGTTTTAATAAAGTTGTTTTTTAAAAATCAACTGAAACACTTTCTGGAGTAATGATGGCTCTTCGTATGTGGCGGACTTGGGTAAGAAGCAGTTTGTTAATATCATTTGCGTCGTTTCCTGTAGAATACGTTAAATTTAACTTGATATTGTGGTTATTCGCATCAAAAGAATGCCCCTCTCTTGATAAGGCTCGTCCAATGGTAAAAAATGCGTTGTTATTACTTTGGAAACGAGGAGGAATTCCGCCTCTGTCTAAAGCCTTTTCTAATTCGCTTCCATGGACAGCATTAAATTGAAGAGGAGTTGCCCCCGCGACACGGTCAATTGGAACTTGACGGTTTGGTGTTAGTCTATTTGAGATGTTATATTGGTAGAACAAAGCTTCATCGCCGACTGGTGAAAAGGCACTTTCAGCTAAAATATAATCAGGATTAATGGGGGTTTGCAGAATAGATAATGCTCTCTTTTCACTCGTTAAAACGTTGATTTGCGGATTACTTATTTTGCGATTGATATTATCACGAATTAAGTTATAACTTACATAATCAACAGCGAGACCACCCTCAGCCTGTGCCTTTTCCATCATAGATTTTAAAGTAGCAGGGTCTGGCTCGGCAACCGACGTTAAGATTTCAAAATTGCTCATTGTCCACGAAGCGTTGAGACTATCCTGCTCAATAAAGACTTTGCTTCCAGCAGCCGCTACGGTCGCAGCAAATTGAGGCACTGTTATTTGACAGACACCCCCTGCGTCGTAGGCAATAGACTGAACCAGTCCTGCCGATAAAATTAATCCAGCGTCATTAACGTATTTCACCTCCTGCCCTACTTTAATTCTACACGAGTTTGTGTCGCCGACATCCTGAAAGCCTCCAGCATCTGCAATATTTATTTGAGTTGTATTAGCAGCCTGCAATGCGGTTGATAGTCTGTAGCAATTTATATCATTAATATTTGCGGCGGCAGGAAGTGCTGCTCTTGGATTTGGACGCCCCGTCGCTGGTAGAGCTACACTAACACTCTTATTCACCTGACTTAATTGTATTCTAATGCGAAGCCCCCCAGTCAACACACAGGGAAATAATTTACCATCACCCCCTAAAATGCCTGACATTGGTAGTTTCATTACACATTCAACGGGTATTGGAACAAAGTTCGCATTCGCCCCTACTTGGTTGTAGTAGAGAGAATTGTTTGAATTGTTCGGGCATTTTCCACAAGTAAGTGTCCAAAAGTTGTTCATTCCAGGGGTTTGTGAGTAGTGCTGGTATAAAGCCATAAAATCGTTGACATTATCAAGTTGTTCTAAAAGAGTGTTTTGGTCGCTTCCGCTAAAGATTTGTACCGTATCAAAAACAGAATATCCACCAGCATACCCATCTAATTGACTTAAACAGTTTGTCGCCTCCTGCCCTTGAGGAGCGGTCATATTAATTACAAAACGTATGGTGGTTTCACTGCTGTTCAGCATAGAACATTCTTCGGGGGTGATTAAAACATCAATGACATCTCCAGCCCCATAGGTAGAATTTCTTACCGACATGACGCTTCTGCTAATTGTTTCAATACTCATTTATATAAGTGAAAGAGAATAATATTTTGAACATTTACAAATTGACAAATTGACAAATTGACAAGCCAAAAAACTCCGTGGAGAAACAGCTGTGCGCCCCCCCCGAGGGCGACAAGGGGTTCAACAGGAAAGAAAAAAGCGAAGTCAAGAGGTCAATTGGGTCAATTTGTCAATTCTACTAAACCAGCAAAGAACTTCTTGTTGGGACAACATAAGAACCAGCAATATTAAGAGCAGGAGGTGCTTTGGGTGTATTATCGGGCATCGCTTCTGCTTTCTTTTCTTCATCTCCTCCCTGCCCCTCCTCTACGAGACCAGCGACCCCAGCACCAATTCCTGTTGCGGCCGCAGCACCAGCGAGAATTTCACCTAAAAAAGGAACCCAAGCTGTAATCACCGAAGCATCTGCTAGACCTTCTGCAGCGACCTCCGCCCCTGCTTCTCCAGCAATTTCCCCGCCAACATCTGCTGTTTCTTCTCCTGCCTCTGCTAAACCCTCAACGGCATCATCATCATCAGCAACTTTTGTTTCTCCTCCTTGTACTTCTCCAGCACCAGCCCGTTGATATCCCTCAAAATCCTCGTCCATTTCTACTCTGTCTGGAACGTTCGTAGCCATTCGCCCTCTTGTTTCTCCCTCAAGTACATCGCCGCTTTTCATCTCATTCATTTCTGTGCCTTCCTCTCGGTCAATACCCTGCGTTTGATTTCCTTGATTATTTGCGGCTCCTTCCCTTAAACTCTGTAGTTTTTCCTTCGCCATAGATGCTATTTTACCACCCACTTTTCCAACCACTTTAGCACCCGCCATACCAACAGCACTCTCGTACGCCGTCTGGACGAGATTTTCTCCCTGCTTTATTGTCTTTTGTGCCTGTTCTAGTGCTTTGTTTTTCAGCAGTCCTTTCGCCTTCCCAAGCAATTCTTTTTTATCTTTATAGTCCCCCACCTTCGCCTCAATTTGACTTCTAAATCCCTGTAAATCATTCAGGTAGTTTGTTGGATTACTGACACTCATTTATATATTTATAAAATATAAAATTAGTAAAGCCGTTCCTTGAAGTTTAAATACACTTCACAGGGGGTAGAAGATAAACGAATATATAACCAACTAAAAGGCTTTTCTTGTGCTCTTGCAAACATTTCATCAAATTTCGCTGAACCGCCGATGCTGTCCGCCAAATCCTCTTTAATTGTTTCATATTCTTTTTTACTCTTAATATGTCCTGATAAAAGCACATCAGTCGCATTACAACGTATAACAGTGCCGATTTGATTATATTTTTGGTTTGATACAACCACAAGTGCTGGGTCGCCCAGATTAACGTAGTGCCTCATACGAGTAATAAATCTCAAAATCGCTCCTCCTTTTCTTCCTTTTGGGTCTAATTCACCAGATAAGTCATCTAACACTAAAGCGTATCCTGTTTGGAGTTTTGCTTTTTTACGTGCTTTTTGTTTTAAAATAAGATTTTCAATAATTTCATCCTTATACATTTCGTGTCCGCCATATCGTTTATAGGAGAAACGAGAGGTAGCACAGTTTGCAATAGTTGATGAGATAATGCATACCTGACTATCTTCAAAGCAACCTTCATAAAAGTTTGGATTATTCAACCAATTAGCAAGAATTGAACTTTTTCCCGCACGTATTGGACCACATATGATTGCTACAACCCCTTTATAAATGTTAGGAAGGTTAGGGTGAATTGGTTTTACTGGTGGTCTTAAATCTTTTGGAGGAACAACTTGTAAAATATCCAAACAATGCTTTTTATCTGTACTCCCATCGTTATTACTCGCATCTTTAACAGGCTTCTCTTTCTTGGGCATATATATTATATGGTTAATTTATTGTTTTTAAATCTCCTTAATATTTATGAATTCCACGGAAAAAGAGTTTTTAGACAGTTTAGGAATATTTATAAAACCACATATTATTAATCGGTATTCCACGAAAACACAAAAAGAATTAGATAAAGAAACTCGTTTTTACTATTACAAGAAAAGGTATAAAACATATATTAATAAAGAAAATATATTTTACGACAAAGAAGTATCGTGTTCTATGAAATACAAACAATATGCGTTTTACAAAATGACACATTTATCCAATGAAGACCCCTTTTTTGACTTTTATTTTACTCTCAAGCCCAATGCCCCCCAACTTGTTGCAAAGGAGAAAAACAACAAACCAGCAATTGAGGAGTACAAATATCCTGTAAAACCAGGTACATTTATGAGGCAACGGGGAAAGGTAGTGGTGTCTTTTGAGTGAATAGGTTTGTACTTAAAATTGTAAAAGAGTATTATATATCCAAATTACAATTTTAAGTACAAGAGGAGGGAAAGCAAAAAAACTCCTTCCCCCCTCAAAATGACCACTTGTTATAGGTGGGTTTTTGAACTTGTAATAGTGAAGGTGTCCTATGCTGGGTCATAGGCGGTCTTGGGCGATGCCTATGAACTATTTTGTTTGGATGAGGATTATTACTTTGCACCTGCTTCTTTGGCGTTTTCTTTCTTTTGTACTCTTCGTATTTATCCATTATATCACAGAAGTCTTCAAAGGATGGCTGCTTGGCTTTTTGGGGAGGGGGAAGCGTCGCGTTTTTATGTTCCTCTTTAGGTTGGGTTGCTTTGTATTCCTCCACCGCTTGTTCTTTAATTCGTTGCAGTTCCTCCTGTTTTTTAATTTTGTATTTAGACAATTTCTTTTCTCGTGCTTTTGCGAGGGCTTCTTTCATTTTAGGGGTAAATTCACGCTTCTTTCTCTCTTTTCGGTCTTTTCCTCGTATCTTGGGCGAAACAATCGTTGTTTTTTCTTCATTTTTGGGATTTGGCGTAATAAAATCGTCTTTTTTCTGCCCTACAAAGATGGTTGTGTCATTATCTTCATTTTCTGTTAATTCTGCTACATCATTTTCTCCTAAATCCTCCTCCTGTTTATCTTCTTCATCGTCATTAACTATCTGTTCTAAATCTGTTTTTATCGTTAAATCAGGGAGGACATCTTTTGAAGTATTAAATTGCGAGTTATATCCACTCATATATAAAATCATTATATTTTATTTATGAATGAAGTTGCTCAAGCCAGTCTGTTGGTTGATTTCCATTAAGAGCATCGCCTGGTAATTTAAATGAAGAAGCAGATTTTGGGGCTCTACGTATTTTAAACCACACGCTACTATCAGGCAAAAGGTTCATTATTCTTTTACCCGTCAAGTCAGTAAGACGCACTCGCATTTGATTTAAAGAAATAGCAGAAGCGTTGTTAAGCCTTATCCAGTTGTTGTTTGTTAATTCCCACACCTTTGGCGAGGGCATCGGCACTCTATTAATGGTTTGAAACCCATCAACAATTCCTACGAGAGGACACTGATGTGTACCTCCTAAATTATCACTTCCTGCTAAAAATCCATTTATCCCCATATCCAAAAACTGAACCGCAACGGCACTTTGTGGTGGGGAATAATTTTCTAATAAATTATCGGCTTCAATACCTGTTTCCCAAGATGTTTTAGTCTCTTCTATGCTGTCATTAAAACCCAATGTTTGGGATATATTAGCGTATTGTTCAATAGTCTTCACAAATTGGAGATTTACCTCATCAACTTGAATACTTTGTGGATTAACTTTGCGAAATCCAAAATTAAGAGGTCTAAAATAGTCTTCATTGTAGCCGTCGTCGTCTGCAACTGGTATAGCGTCTTCCATATGTGTCCCTGAAAATTCTACATCTTTATTGTTGCCCTTTGCGAATGACAGACAACTATACCATCCTTGTTTAATATATTTCCCAAGAGCAAAATCTCCAGACGAACTGGTTAAAGCCACGGTATCAACCGCCGCCCAAGCATTTCCAATTGTCCGTTGAATACACTGAAGTTGGGGTAAATCATTGAAATTATTTTCTGGAGCATCAGGGTTTATCACAGTTCTTATCATTATCTGCTGTGTTGTTCCTGCCTGCAAAGCCACTGTTCCAATCATATTTTTAGTCCTTCCCTCTATTCCAGATGCTCCATTAGCATTTGTAGGGCTTATTGAATGATAAAAGAAATTAATATTTGTTCCTTCTATTTCAAATCCTATATCAATGTTATTTAATGATGTTGAATTCACATCTTGGGCGTTAAATGCGATATTTCTCCAGTTAATTCTAGGGGCGTGTCCTAATTGCGGATTTAACGTTGACCCAGTAATAATACCTCCAGCCATCCCGTTAAGTTGCTCTTGGTTGGTTGCTATATTTGCTGGAACATTAAAAGAAAAGGAAACCCCTTCCATATTATTTGCAAAATCATTTGTCCTACCTTGGTTCCAATTGTTAAACAAAGGCGTTTGATTTACATACCAGCACCTTTGTGATGCCGCCTGTTGAAAATTAAACGTTGTTGTCGTTTCATCGTTCGCTTTGACTACTGTTAAATCGTCTATTTGATTAAGACCCACAGCAACCCAGTCTCCACATTTTTCTTCGTCGCACTTCATTAATCGTGCTTTAATTGTTAGAGTTGTTAAAAGATTATTAATACTTACTTCCCAAGCATCAACTGCTAAACATGAATTTGAAACTTGTGTATTCAAGGCAGCCTGTAAAGCCCCCGCAAATGCTTGCGGCTCATAGACCTGACTTGGAATTGTTATTATATCGTCGCTAAAACAGTTGTCGCGGTATAAGTTCCCATTTCCGCCATAATGTAAAACAAATGTGTTATTATCGTCTGTAATGACAATATTCTCATTTTGTCTTTTTGCGAATTCTAGAGAACTCCCAATCAAACAAAGTTCGCTGTTCGGCGGAAGCTCAAGACTTTCACTAAAATAATTGTTCCATTCAGCGGGGTCTTGTCCATTTGAAGTTAGACAAACTATAGACATTTAAATTAAATATATATTATATTTTCTTGATATAATATACATGTTTAAATATGAAACCAAAAAACAATCTAAACAGTATTTTAAATTAAAAAAGGTAAAAGACCCCATAGATAAAGTCGCCAAGAAACAAGAAAAAATTAATGCCGACCCAACAGGTGGGACAGGTTGGCGTGTAAAACCTGAATATATTTTTGAGAATTTTAAGAAGAAGAAGAAGGGGGGGGGTCTGTGCTAAATGTCATTTCGCTTATCATTTTATCTTTGATTGTTAGTGCTTTTAAAAAATTATCAATATTAGTTTTGTATTTATCATATATTCTTTTAAGATTTGCTTTGCTCAACATCTTCATTCCATAAAAAATTATGGCATGGAGACACATCATATACGGTTCAAAATCAGGTACTTCTATTTTAATTAAGTTCCCACTATCATCAACAATTGGGGGCATAGAATTGTTTTTTAATTTGTTCCCTATATCCATGAAGAGGTACATTTTCCTGAACCACCTATGTTTTGCTTTTAGAAGCTGAACTACTGGGTCATTCATTTCCATTTCTTTAAAATATGTGAATATTTAATATTCCTTAATATTCCCTATTTCAACGTTTTAACAGAGTTTTCATAGACAGAATGTTCTGTAAATAACATTTATTCATCTTCATCATTTATCAAACATTTTCCGTCTAATTTTATTTGCTTTAATTCATCTTCCCACTTATGCTTGGAATAGAGTTCTTCTCTCATTTTTGTTATATTAATTACAAAACGGTGGGCACTCTTTTTATCACCTACCTTCCCCTTGTTTTTTTTACAGCATCTTGTTTCGGTCAGCAGCTGTTCCTTTAATTGTTGATTTGATGGTTTATTACCAGTATATCCAATATCCTCTATAAGATATGTTTCAAACGCGTCGCCGAACCGAGGAAGAGTTATATACAATATTTTATCACCCTCATCATTATGCTCAATATGAAATGCTGTCTGGTGTACACAATCAGACAAGTTCCAGAATTCATCGTCAAAATCACACATATCACGCATAAAACTAAGGCATGGGTGCATGTCATTTTCGGCACGGAGTTTCATTATTTCTGTGATTGGGAATTCGCTTGGTATGAACTGTTCAATATCCCTCCTTAACAAGTAGTTTCCAATCTTTGAAATAAATGACGGTGTATTCAAATATCCGTACAGTTTTTTCCAGTACGCAGTATCACCTTTACGCTTACTGTTTGTCAATATTTGGAAGAAACGTCTTTGCCCTTTCTGGAATGGAATTGGGTTAGTTTTGTTTGACGGAATTAATACTCTTGCGTAGTTTGTCTGTGGATAAGGAGAGCAATACAAATCACGAATTGTATTTACTTTGCGGTCAATAAATTCTTTCAAATCTTCAATAAAATCAATACCTTCTTTTTGACTTGTTTCATTAAAATTCACCACAAGAATATCTTTTAAGGAAGAATTAAAACCTCCCTTGGGGGGAAGAATATCACCCATATTTTTTGTTGAAAATGCGTGTCTTTCATTAACCAATTTGCTATTGACGTGATAAAATGTGTCTTTTCCAGTACCTTGTTCCCCAACCAATACAATACATATTTCTGGGTTAATATTGGGATACTGGACTGAGTGAGCGAGATAGTCCATTATATATTCACTCGCTTCCGCATCGTTATTACAAAGTGTTTCATAAATGTACTCCTCAAAGAATTCTATTTCTTCATCTTGTTTAAGGATAAGGTCATCATCTCGTGCAAACCCTAATCCCGTGAAAGTGTTAAATACATTACTTGGAATAGTAGCTTCTTTTCCTGGTGCGTGAGGAATAAAATCAAGGTGTTCTTTTCTTCTTTGATTTGCGTCCTCAACCCACCAATTAAACGCACTGCGAGGGAAAGGTCCAATATGAAAGCATTGTATATTTTTGTCCATGTTTTCCATGTGTGATTTTGGAATTGCCTTCCATTCAATAGTGCTTTCAAATTTTGTTAATTTGCCGTTTTGGTCTGGAACTGTTTTTATATTCTTAAATTTCTTCATATAAACATCTGCACTTTCAATGTAGCATCTGTCCGCTTCATATGCCTCTTTTAATACACTGTAGAGTTGTTTTGGCGGATTTTCAAGCTTCTCTTTAACATCATCATCAGTAATATCTAAATCGCACTTAAGCGACTTTTCTTTCCATGTCATACCGATGTTTTTTGTTAATTCATTAAGCCTCTCAATAATACCGGCAGACTGTTCAGTATCCTCTATCATAACACCGTCAAACATAGGTACAGCATCATGAAGGTGTAGGGTTTCACTACGCATCGCAAGTTGAAGAATACGAGCTTCTTCTTTACACATAATTTTGTTGAGGAATGAGCTTTTAGGATTGTTTTTATTTCTATCATTTTTGAAGTCTTTGTAGTAGTTGTTTGCTAGAAAAGCGTCTTTAATATAGTTTATTTCGTCCCACATTTTTTGTAAGTACTCATTCTTTGTGTAAAACTTACTTTTTTCTTTTTTATTGGCTGTTATGAAATCGCTATTTAGTGCAATAATAGCGTCTTTTTTACAAAAGTTGTATTTTTTCATAATCATTTGACGTTTGCGAATATACCTATCAATATATTTACACGAAATGTCTGTGTCAAACTTTTTATTGTGTGCTTTAACTATGTTTCTAAGACACCGAAAATGACAATTATCCATATCAATATCTTTGTATTTACCATTTATCAAGAAACATTTTAAACGATGCTGCAGCGACTGGACACCAAAATCCTTGACATAAAGTCGTCCAAATTTACTCCCAGTGCTATATTTATAATCAACAGTTCGTCGCTCTTCTTTAGATGCTACTAATGAACGTGCCCATTTTTGAATACAACTGATATACGTTTTTAAATCCCACTCATCTCCATTATCATCTACTTCACCTTTTTCCCAGAATGTTTTTTCAAACTCTTTTGGGTGTAGGTACAATATATATCTCACCCTATCCAAATCAACTTGCTCTGTGAATTGTTTAATATCAGGCAATGGAGTTTTGGATTTTTCAGGTTTCATATTATTCCTTAATATTTCTTTTTTCTTATTTGGCCCATTTTGAACAATCTTTCTATTTTTGCCAGGACGTTTAATTGTAATTGTATTTTTTTTAGGCTGTTTTTCAGCACATTGTTTTATTGGTTGTTTCAAACATGCCTTGCAAGTGCAGCCGTCAGCATGGTATTGTGTTGAGAGAGGGTCGTGTGTGTCTGGGGTACTAGCTTCCATTATACATTCCTTTGTCGTCTCCTCTTTAAGTCCCTTCGCTAAAGCTTTTGTGGTCTCTGGGGTGTTCATTAAATAAATACTCTTTTTGGGCTCTTAAATTTCCGCTGGTTTTATTTCTATATAAAAAAGTGAATTGTTTGTTTCAATTTTTTTACTTTTTGTGTTTTAATATATCATTATTTTGGGGGGTAATTTGACATTCAAAATTTATATTGTATTTATTTAATTAAGTATTTGAACAAAATAGGATTAAATTAATTAAAATCATATTTTGGGGGGTTATTTGAATTTTGGGACTATTTAATTTCTTTTTAAGTGGAATATGCTAAATCATGTGTTTCGCTGGAATGGTTCATTTTATTTAACTGTTCTTTTATTAACTTCTTTTCTTCGCTGTTTATTCCTGTTTCCTCACTTATAATGTGCCGAATTTGATTGGCGGTTAATTCCACACCGAGAGGCTCAAAACTCTGTGAAATCCAACTGCTTAAATTGTTCTTGTTCATCTTCTCCCCCTGTTTTAGAATAAGCAGATGTGTTGGGTATTTGTTAATGTAGAGTTCTACGGCGGATAGTTGAAGATTGAGAGCTTTATTTAAGATATTATTTACATGTTCATAGTGTGGTTTGGTGTTCTTTTGATTACCCAACCACAATTTCTTGTGCCGAGATAATAGACCTATTGAATACACGATATTGCATTCTTGTTTCTGTAAAACCCGCATTTGGGTGTCTGTCCTGACTACTAAAAAGTCCGCCCATTCTAATCTTTTTGGTGCGATTAAACTCTCGTTTTCGGTGGATGGAAGAGGTTGTTTCTCCTCCATCATATACTGTTTAAACCACGCTGGATATTGCTCTCCAGCTTTTCGGTAATTGATGTATAAAGAAACAATAGTCGCCTTTTGAATGACTTTCATCTCGCTCCATGTTAATTCACCCTTTTTCTTTGCTCGGTTGAACATCTCCAACGCATCACGCAGCATTTTGCGTTGATACTTTTTAAGACAGGAGATATTCACCCAATTGTCTAAAGTCTTTTGCGAATGAGTTTCTATCTTTTTTTTATCCACATATTGCTGATTTTTCAGCTCCATGTGTGTACGGAGGCGAATGATAACGTCATCAAAACTGGGGCAGACTGGTGTTCCATTTTTATTTAAGATGCACCCCAGCAGACAACTGGCGGAAGTCCTACTCACGCTCTCAGGCTCTGCTTCAATAAACTTCATTAAATCGTCAGTTTTGTGTTTTAAAAAGTCAAGATTTAAAATAGGTGTGTTCTCACCCACGAGCAGTTTGCTAAACTTCTTTATCTTTTGTCTGTATTTAACCATACTCGCATCACTCAACTGGCGTCGGTTTTGAATTTCGTCGCAGATGGATTTTAAATTGTCTTCGGGCATTATAATATCTATACTTATTTTTTATTTAAGTTCTTTCTCTAAAGTGTTTTCTTGGTTGAAATTGACAAATTGACCGAATTGACATTTTTTTTGGGATAAAATCTTTTCTGTGGATGCCCCTTGCTCCCCCGGGGGCGCACGGCTGCTTCATCCCCGGAGTTTTTTGGCTTGTCAATTTGTCAATTTGTCAATTCATGAAAATAAATGGTTCTTTTTAAGAAACTTAGATAAGTCCTTGAAAAGAACAGGAATAATAAGTGGTTCTTGAAAAGAACAGGAATAATAAGTGGTTCTACTGGCATGTGCAGCTAACGAGTTGGTTGAGTGCTTCTTCCGCGAAATCTGTTCCCTTTTCTTTTTCCCGCTGGAGAATTGGAAGAAGACCCGCCTCATGTATGGCGTCTTTATTTGCTTGGTTTTGGTCGGCGATAT
>WLWG01001136.1_pt1 | contig 25038 bp, 25 predicted proteins | sample 6712871 | NCBI WGS metagenome assembly WLWG01 (sample SAMN12718693, study PRJNA515312) | sponge metagenome | isolation source: marine sponge | host: Mycale hentscheli | place: New Zealand: South Island, Marlborough, Capsize Point | collected 2003-05-01
TTCATCTAACGTTATCTATTCCGATGGTGTTCAGCAATCTCTATCGTTGAAGAACTGGTTCGGATCGATCATTCATTCAATGCTCTTAGATTACGCCGGAACAACGATAATTCAGCAGACCCCTTTAACGTCTCTTTGGTCTGTTTTCACTCTTACCACATCCTTGAGTATGGCTGATGTTGAAACTTTGGGTCCTACCATTGGTTTTTACCCTGACGACGTTAACTTTGCCCGTAGTGAAACAGGAAGCAAAGGTGGTGTAGGAACACAGAACAACAGAAAGACTGTAGGTCAGGGAGCTATCAATCTACCAGTAGGAGAATCTGAATTTTCTAACGCTGGTATCTGGGCACGTTGGTCTAAACTTATCCAAAATAGTTTTACCAGCGCATCAGGATTAGGATCACTTGCAGGACAAGGTTGCACAACAGGTGCAGCTCCAGGAGTCCAAGTAGGACAGTCGTTTGCCGACATCCAAGACGTAGCCAGTATGAAAGCTTTGTATCGATCATACTTAATTCAGCAAACATCAACTGCTGTTGGTGGATCTACATTCTTTAGTCTTGTTTATCAAATCCAGGCAGCAATCTATCTACGTCACATCCATAGTTTCTTCAGTCAAGTACCGTTGCTTAAGGGGGTATTCTTCAGATTAACGTTGAACCTCAACCAACCTGTAGTAGAACTTGCAACCGCTGCAGCAGACGTACTAACATGTAGTGCAATTACCAGCCCGTTAGGCGGCGTCGTACCACTTATGATTGCTTCTAACGAAACTAATGTTTCAACTTCTTATGGTGTGGATGGATCAACTGCACTTGATATTGCACCACCGAATGTTCTAAATCTTGCAGCCGGCATGTCTGCTCGTGTAACTCTCAACGTTGGTAACAAAATTGTTGATCCTACCCAGAATTCTCGATGCGGAAGTGTTACTACCAGTTTGAACCAAAGCGTATTCCTCTATGTGCCATCGTTTACATTCAACCCCAGTTTTGAACAGGCCTACCTTTCTAAGCCAACGAAGACCATCGTTTACAGCGATCTTTACCAATACACAACGTCTGTCGTTAATGGTGGCTCTGCCTTTAATTTCCTAATCACTAACGGTATCTCCAATATTCGCAGTGTCCTAATCCTGCCTATGGAATCAGCGATGCTTGGAGGTCCTGCGGGTTCTCAGCCCTACTGGTCGCCCTTCGACTCCTGCGGTGGTGGTACCGTTGCACCAATGGCTGCTATTAACAACTTTAACGTTGTTGTTGCAGGCCAGAACATGATCTATAACACACAGCAATACGGATTCGAGCAATTCCAGAACCAGCTGTATGGTGTCAACCAAGTCAACGCTGGTCTCACAGACGGCATAACGTCAGGTCTAATTGATTTCTGGAAATTCCAGCAAATGTATGGATATTACTACGTTAACTGTTCCAGAATGCTCCCGGTAGACGAGGCCGTTCCAAAGAGTGTGTCAATACAGGGCACAAATCAAACGTTGATTGCCATGAAATACATCGTTTTCATTGAATACGGAGTCCAGGTCAACGTTGACGTCCTAACCGGCGCCAGAGTTTAAGCATAAAATCCAGCCATTTTTCTCTAATAATAAAGCCAAAAAATTTAAGAGGCCTTTCTTAAGGTATTAAATTATCACATAAAAACTACTATGTGATAATTATTCTGTTCTTTCATAACCACTATGGTACATAAAGTGAGTACCATTGGGTAGGTCAAACCACTCTTTAGGAGAAATACTTTTCCGCTCAAAATCTTTAAAAAACTGGCTCATCATAGCCCCCATTTGAAGCTCCAGTCGGTGAACTCGTAATTTATACATCTCATTATCCTTTTCAAGCTCCTCCATGTCATGAATGCGATCCTCAATAAACTCTGCTGTCACCTCTACCTTCTCTCTGTACTCGTCATTCTCCTTTTCCAGGCGCTTATTTTCGGTTAGGGTATGGTGTAGTTTAGCTAACCCTGCCTCCTCTCGTAAAGCCATTCTTTCGAACATTCTCTCCCCCTCTATAAGCTGTTGTTCCTTCTGGTCCATTCTCACTTTGAAATCATTGCATATATCCAGGTACTCGGACTCGGTCACCTTTATCCCCTCAATCTCGAGTAGGCGCTTCTGCACATTGACAGCCTTGGAGGTCTTCTGCTTCTGATAGGAGCATACTTTCTTAAACTCCTCGACACCGATAATATCAATGTAATCCTTGACATCCTCCATCTCTCTCTGGGTACCCCCATATGTGCCGTCCAGGAACTGCCAGAATCTTTTCTTGTGGGATTGCTCGGTATCCAATGAATCGGCCTTTCTCTTTTTCGGCCTAATTATCTGTCCAACCTTTCGTCCAGGATTCTGTCCAACCTCTTGTTCAGGAACATCCGGCTCTTCTTCCGTATCCGGCTCCATCCACAGTCGGTCTTCATCTGTGATGCACATTTTGCTTGTTCTGCTTAATTAAATTATGATTTTGGTCTCAGGGAAATTTCTGTTTTTCTCTTTTTTTTCTTTTTTTTTTTCACGACATAGGCCAGACAGTGGGGTTACACAGTACGCTCTACTCTTTTTTTCCGGTTTTTCATAGCTCCGGAATAATTGTCTACTTCAACTCGCATACGGACAATTTTTTTACGGCCGGCTTTTCCGGTTTTTATTAGCCGGCTTTTTCCTAACTTCAACTTCAACTTCAATCCAACCTGTAGTCCAGGAACATCAATCCAACCTGTAGTCCAGGAACATCAATCCAACCTGTAGTCCAGGAGGTACTCGGTTCGAACCCCGCAGTCCGCACCGAACTCCAGGTCCGAACCACTGGGCCAGCTCCGGTACAAAAGGAAATTATTTTTTTCCATATATATCACTATTTCTCTATACACTATATACTATGAAGAACATCGAGTGTGCTAAGTGTAAAGACCTTCTTGTTGAACGTTGCACGTACATATACAAGGGCCGGCTTTATTGTATCGGCTGTCTATTACAAATAAAAGATAATTAGATTAACGTTAAGATATAAAGTCTTTAGCTAATATATAATAATTATGTTAACCAACGTTGATATAGAAAATTTAGCGCCAAAGATGAACGTTCCTTTAGCAACGTGTGGATTCAAAGATGAATTACCTCGAACGTTAGAAGGTAATAAATATTATTGCGTGAACCTGGAAGATGAACAAGACCCAGACACAAAAAAGTCTAACGATGGCAGTCATTGGGTAGGTTTTCAAGTTAGAACGTTTCACAACGGTAAAAAACCCCAAGCTTATTATTTCGACTCTTACGGAAAGCCACCCCCTACTGACATCGTTAAAGCAATTAAACGAAGTTTTAACGTTAGCCCGGATTACACAGATAAGGATGTTCAGTCTATGGTCGCAGACTCTTGTGGATGGTGGCAACTCGCATGGGCACATTTCATCAACGATAAACGATTTCTCAGTGATTCTTTAAAAGCCGACTCTGAATTATTTTTAGAGCCGTTTAACGATTTAAATAAAGTCAATGATTACCACTACAATGAGTGGTTACTTAAACATTTCTTTCAATCAAAAGACCCCTCAAAACGCAAACCAATCCCATTACCAAAAACCATCTCTTAAACTCATTAACAATTCAGGTGCATTTACACCAAATTCACTACTAATCTGTTTAGTACACTCATCACAAACATATCTTTGATCTATTCTCGGGAGAAATCTAACTTGACCTTTACACTCCTCGCAGATAGCTGTTGGACAGTAGGTACACTTGACAGTGTTGACGCTATTTCCACAGAATCGGCAGAAGTGCCTGGGGCAAACATAGAGTTCAGAGGAGTATGCTTCACCGGTGTTGGGATAATTATGAAGGCACGCCTCGTGGTAAACTTTGGGGCAATCGAAGCTTGCGCAAAAGACTGGGTTATTGAATTGATGTGAATGTTCGCATTGAAATCGTTCACAAGTTTCCTCTTCAGTTGTCTGTCCTCTCTCGAAAGGTTTTTTACATATGAAACACATCTTTTCAAAGGTTTCGCAGACTGTAAGATCTCCTCTTCCGTATTTTGTAAAATATGCATAAAAGTCTGAGTGTTTGTAGTTTGTTTCATTCTCCCAGCCATTTCCGAATTGATGGAACATAAATTGACATGTGTCGTTCCTCTCCCGTCGTTCTTCTGGTGGGGTATTTCTATTATAGGTCCAAACGAGACCTTTCTGCTTCCATTCTTCAGGTGTTTTCCATTTCCAGTCTTTCGGAAGGCGGACACAATATGGTCCTTCTGTTCTTTTTGGTGTTTCATACTTTATGGAATGTGCTAATTGAGGAACAGACTGGTCTGGTGGAGTGTAAAATGTAGTTGGGCGTCTATTTCTTTGATTCTGTCTTCTTACTGGAGATAGCGGTCCTTTCATTGTTTTATGAAAACTGAGTATGTTTTTATAAAATTTTCATAGTTTTTCAGGGGTATGTAAGGATGTTAGGAATTTCGGTTTTTAGTAAAGTCCAAATCCTTGAGAAAGGCCGGGTGGAAATTGAGTGGCGAAAAAAGGATTCGCTGAGGAGGCCTGAGACATCATGGCCGGATGTCCCATACGGGTGCCAGCAATCAGGTTACCTCCTGAACCAACGTTTGTAACACTACTGTATGGGCCAATAGCTCCACCCCGTACATTTCTTGCATTCCTCACACCTGATGGTATTTCTATACGTGCGTGGTTGTCATGTCCCTTAATAGCCCCACCAGCCATAATACCGGTACCTCCAGCACCTCCACGAAGACCATGACCACCGGCACCACCACGGAGACCATTACCAGATTTCTTTGCCAACCTGGAAGAGCGTCTAAGCTGTCCTACTTCTTCACCAAGTCTCTCGTCTTCTTTATCTTTCTCGCCCTGTGCAACAGGACCAAACATTGATGGCTTTTTCTTTCTTTTCTCAGCAGCTTTTGCTCTACGTGAAGCAACAGAGCTTTTTGGGTTTTTAGCCTTAAAATTTCTAACACGTCCCTGACATTCAGCTAAATCTTCACCGGCTTTTTTACATAAAGGTGTGCGTGCAACGCTTGCTCTTCCACCCTTGATATTATGTTTAGCTCTATCTAAAGAAGGCTTTCCGAATCGGGATTTGCCAATTTTCACAGCTCCTCCTAACAATTGAGAAGTACCCTCTTCAGCACCAACACCAGCGGCAGCGCCAATAAAAGGAGCTGCTGGACCAGTTTCAGCGGCGGCGGCACCAGCGGCTGTACCAACTACTGCGCCAACGCTTTTCGCAATCAAGTCCTTGTCATGTTTGCTTAGTTTCTTAAATGGATGTTTCAAGCGTCCACCTTCCATCATTCCAGTACCTGCCATCTTATTAGCAAGCAACTCTTCCTCGTCTAACTTAATGCGAGCAGATGAACCTTTCTTATCAGCAGATACAAGTTTCTTCAGGTTACCTTCCTTCATAAGGGCAGATTTTCCTTTCATTCCCTTTCCGGCAAGACGGCATTGGCATGGATGTTTTCCACTACGTAGTTTACCCCCAGCAGCTTTGCTGAGTTCGGCGATTTTCACTTCGTGCATGTCCTTCATGGTCGTATATACAATGGCTAAAGAGAATAATTTTCATCTAAAAGGGTTTAGTAACCCTGCTTCCTAAGATATTCGACTAATTCCGGTTGGTCATTACCCTCAAAATATCTTTTCCAGTCTTCCATAACTTTCGGTCTTTTTTTCATTTTTGCAATTTTCACCCACTCCTCTACTATATCCTTTAGACTTGCTCTGTTACGAGTAACTGGCACACCCAATTGTTGAGCAATCATTTGATTGGCAATAAGTCTTGGGTATGTCTTTTTATCATATTTGATGCCTGCCTCGATTAAAGTTTCTAAGTTATGACTTATATTATTTGGGGACATTAAAGCTTCACTGTGCTTTAACTCTTCCATATACGTTGGTAAAAATACGGTCAAGTTTTTTCTTGTTATTTTTTTGTCGAAGTTGGTACCACTTAAATTTCTAAAATGATCATCTATTTGTGCTTTAAATTGAGCTGATTCACCAAAATGTTTGTCTAAGGCTGCCATAGTGTTATCATACGGATCATCCATCATTCCACCTCTAATAATATGGTGGTTTGTTTGGCGCTGCAAAATAGGTTTTGGTGGAGCTTGAGGAGCACTTCGAATAAGCGGTAAATAGAATACTTCTTCTTGTTGTTGTCCTAAACCAGACCCATTAATTCCTCTACCAATACCCATAAGGTTCTGCATACCTTGATAACCTGCTTGACCCATGTTGTATAGACCTGCCATGACAGGGTCTGGTCTATTTATGCCAGATAAGTTTGGAGGGCCTTGGTAAGGATACTGCGGCTTATTTCCTAATCCTCTTTCGTCCATTCCTTGTAATTTGTCAAGTTCTCTTTCTTCCCGTGTCTTTCTTGGATCAATACCTGTCAATCTAATAAATTCTTCCAAGTCTGTTGTAGCTTGCTCGAGAGGACCCCATGGTTTCATAGGACCTTCGCTTGTATCAGAAACACCTTGTGGGATATTCTCAGCCGCCTCTTCTGCAGTAACGTCCCTAAAGTTGGGTGCACCCTTGTTTATAACTGTTTGTCGCATCTTTGGCAAGCTTCCTGTCGAACGTCCTAACTGTTCGGTCAATGTTTCCTGTTTTTCCTCTATTTCTGGTAATGGTGTGCCATCAGGTAATGGTGTATTTGTTGCGAGAAAGCCGGATGAATATAAACCATAACCAGCTAAGATAGGCCCTAATGCAGGGGCATTTGCTACCAGTAAATCTTGTAAAACATTAAGAGACTGAGCAGCAGCATTAAATGCTGTTGTAAGAATACCAGGTGTTCCTTCAACTATTGATTGAAATATTGTACTTATCGCCGTGTATCCAATTTCACTTCCTTTGTAAGCTACAAAATATCCCGCACCAGCTGCAGCACCGCCCGTGGCTATCACACCACCTACAACAAGAATCAGTGCAATTTCTGGGCCATATGGATACTGAGACACAATGTTACCTGCTTCTCTTGTTGTATTAAAAATCCACTGCACAGTGCTGTCTGGTTCTATATCAAATGCTTGCTGTGCTGTATATTCACCAACATTAAACGCTGTACTTACAACACCTGCTACTCCATAAGTTCTTAATAACCAAATGAGAAAGGCTGCAAAAAGTGCTTTTTGAACTATACTGTTATTTATAAATTTGTAAAAATAATCAAACCCTTCTAACAGCGCATTTAGTAAGGGTTCCCATGTTTTTTTACTGCAAAGTTCTTGCATAATTTTCATATCTTTTGGCATACCATACCTATTGTAAAACCTTTGTACATTTCTTTCTGTTTCTTCTGCTGTGTTTGCGTCATCTACCTCCTCTGCTTCAACGCCTGGGTTCCTCCTCTCTCGCCTGAAGTTGAAGTCACGTTGTTCCTGTACTGGAGCTATTGGTACCTCCCCTTGTACTTGTGCTGGTGCATCAGGTATTAGTCCCTCTGGAAGATCCTCATCCTCATCATCACCTACAACCTGTGGAATAACAAACTCAACATCGTCAGCCGCTTCGTCAGCCGCTTCTTGTAACACTCTTACTTGTTCTTGGAGATTGCGCTCAATTTCTTGTAAACCTTGTATTGCATCATCACGCTGTCGAATTTCTTCTTCTCGATCTTGAATTCCTTCATTTCGACCTAAAAGTTCAGCGTCCATCCTATCTACCAGATTTTGAGCATCCCTTGCCTCTTGATTTGCTTCTACCAGATCTATTCGTAATTGTTCTATTAAATCTCGTCCTTCTCCCAAATCACGCCTCAGTATTTCAAGGTTACCTACATTGGCCACATTGTCATTCTCTAAGCGTCTAATATTCTCATTTAAACGATTTACATGTTGTACAACTTCAGCATATTGTTCTTGTACTTCTAAGTTTTGCCTTTGTATACGACCATTATCTCTATTCAGTTCATTATAATCTCTTTCGAATCTTTGTATTTCATTATGAGCCTCATTTCTTTCTCTATTCATCTCTCGTAACTGTTCTTCCATTTGGCGCAGTCGACCCTCTCTGTCTTGCAGAGCATTTACTAATCGTGGATCGTTTCTTACTTCGTTTCTTAACCTTTCTACTTCCGCTTCTAAATTTCTTCTATTGCCCTGTAATTCTTGTATAATAACATTCGTGTCGGCTAAATTGTCGTTTAGTACTTGTATCTGCCTTGCTTGAGCAGGATCGGGAACTTGAACTTCTACTTCCCTTACAACCTCTCGAATTTCAGGTGGTAATCTTACAGGTTCGGGTATTATGTTTCTTATATTAACTACTGGTGCTGGTGCAGGAGGTGCAGGTACAGGAGGTGCAGGTACAGGTACAGGTACAGGTTCTCTACGCCGTTCATCATCCCTCATTTTCTTCACCTCTTCTTCGTCATAATACCTTGGTAGTCTCATCGGTAAATCTCTTACACCAGAAGGTTGAGGTATTACAGGAGGTTCTCCAGGAGGCATCTGTCGGGGGCCTGGAGGCCCTCTGTAAGGCAATCCACCAGGAGGGCCAGGAGGCGGTCCAGGTGGTGGTGGTGGTCCACCCTTTGGTCCACCCTTTGGTGGTCTACCTCTTCTCTTTACAGTTACTCCTGGAGCAGGTTGTTCGGTAGACGTTACAGGTGCTCCAGCTTCACCTCCCGGAGGGCAACAATAAACGTTGACAGTGGTTCCACCTTCTTCTTTTTTCTTTTTCTTTGGTTCTTTTTTATCGCCTCCGCAATATTGCTCTTTCATATATTGAGCATAGGCACATTTTACCTTGTTAGATTTAACTGCATCCTTATAAGTAATATTACTATGTTTTGATACATAGGCTTTGACAAATTGAAAGTAAGTTAACATGATATAAAATACAAACAGAAAATAAATCGCTAAATTAACAAATTAAATCTCACTTTCCTGAAAATCTAAAAATGCAGTAAACACATCATGGAAAAAGTTCACCTTTAATACATATGCTTTACGACAAGGCAAATAATAAAGGTGTTCATTCTCCTTCGTAAAAATACATAAACTCTTTACTAATTCTAAACTACCCATCATATCGGTAATAAAACGACTTCTTTTCATACCCATCTTTAAAGACATAACCTCCTCGACTTCAGTTAACTTGGCAACTAAAGATTGACAATAAGCAAAGTACATATGGATGCAACCATTATGTAACATCCTTTGTTTCAAATAAATATCATTCGATTCCCATTTAACCTCCATTGATATGTCCTTGGTCTTTTTAAGCATAGTACGCATTATCTTAAATATACCTATCTCGGTTCCAATAAGCTCCAACTTCTGTTTACAAGGTATATCTTTATTGTGATGCCATGCAACAGGAACAGATAACCTGCTAATTAGCTCCTCATTGCTATTACAATACTCAATAAGAGTATCAAGACAAGTGTGACACATTCTTACTTTTCCAAACAAGAAATCCGGTTGATTTGGAAATGTCAAGTAAACAACCTAAATGATCTTTTGCAATTTCGTATGCTTGCTTTTCCTTTGGTGATAATGAGGCGAGGTACTGTTCGATTAGATCCATATACTTTGCTTACTTGCTTACTTGTTACATTTATTTATGAAAAGAGCTTCCATTCTTTTTCTGTTTTTCAGGGCCCGAGGAAAAATTGGGAATTTCGGTTTTTCAATAGCCCGGAACAAATGTCCGTATGCGAGTTGACCTGACAATTTTTCCGGCCTCATAATTACCGGTTTTCCTAAGTTTGTTTTTTTGTCCCCAATCCAGAAAAAAAAGCTAAAGGAAAATCATAATTTAATTGAACAGAAATGACATCTCCAAAATCTCCCATCACTCAAGAGGACTCTCGCACAAACAGAAAGTGCTGTATCCCTTTCTGTGACAACTATCTACAGTTGGTCAACATACAGTGCCAATGTACGCAAGACAAGGTGTTCAATAAAAAGCATTATATGTGTATGGGTTGCTATCTTGGCTTATTAAAGTCGGGTGTTAAATCTGGAACTTATACTTGCCCTTTGGATCGATCAGAAATAATGAACATTGACCCCTATTTGAAGAGTTTGGTTGAAACAGACATTCTTATGAATAACTTATTCGATCATATGGGCCATGTGGTTAATGCTATGCACATGGTGAGACAAAATGCTCGCCCCAGCACAGCTCCAGAGAGAAGCCCTGATACTGTTACCAGAAGAAGAGTCCGTGTTGTAGGGAGGTCCCCAAGACTCGTCTTTCCAGATGTGGCCGATACTTCTTTCCCTTCGATGGTACAGTCTGCTCCCAGTTCCCCAGTAGCGAATGTGAGAGAAGCTATGGAGCCAGTAGTCGTGGCTGTGGAAGAAGATATAAGCCATACCCGTGCGACACGATTACGATTGGAAGACCTTGATACTGATAATGGTCCCATTACTAATCCAGAGATTATACAGTCTATCATAGATGATGAATTGGAGAATGTGCCTCCATCTTTTCTGGACCAATTGACTGTCAGTCACTTTAATAACACCCCTCCAGAATGGGATGACATCCCTCCGGCCGGTCAAACTCCTCCAAGAAATACCGGATAATAGTTAGGAATTTCGGTTTTTATTTGTTTTCAATTTTTTAAGAAAGGTCTCTTTACCCCAGTACTTTTTTCTTTCTTGTTTTCATTATTTAATTGTTTGCAATGGAAGTCGAATCTGTAGAGTTAAAAATGTCTGGCTACCTTCAGGAGCTGGGTAAATTAATGACTGACCTCGACAATGTCATTCAACCTTATAAGTGGAGTAACTCTTCCGCTGAAAAGATTCAAATAACCTTTCAGGAAATGAACTTAGTCTTGTCTAAGGCAGAGAAGCATATGATAACATACTGGATGTATATGCAAGAGAAGCTTGGTAAAGCATTTGATAATTACCTTCTCACTCATGGTATATCTAATACCCAGCTACAACATGCAGTGAAGTCTGTAGTAATGAGACCTACTCGTCTGAAGTTTAAGGTACCAATGGAAGGTCGTGCTAACAAAGGTATGTGGGAAGCATGTAGTTGTTACTACATAGACAAGTTGACCCAGGCAGCAGTCGACATGGATAGGGAAGCATACGAGGCGGCCATCTTAGACCTTATTGATATTGGTCGTGCTTATGACAGAGAGATGGACGCAGACCACGATCCTTATGCAGAGATGTCTGACGACGAGAACAGAGCAAAGAGATTGTATGGTGACATCTATGATGATGGGTTCGACCGAAAGGCTGGTGACCCAACCCCACCCTCACCAAAGGAAGCAACAGAGATGCTGACAAAGTATCACGGTACACCCGAGAAGATAAATGATTTCTGGCAGGAGGTTATTCATGGAAGTGCAAAGGAGGTTGCAGAGGAGTCGATAGTCCCTGAACCATGGGAAGAATGGCGAAATAGGGAGGGATAATTAACTAATAGTTAAGCAGATGGTCATATTATATGCAAATTAAGCATAAATGACCGGATTATATAGGGTCCCGCTTAAATAAAAATTTTTATTTAAGCCCAGTGGTATTTTTTCTCGATCTTAATGCTTAATAATGAGATAATTAAGTATATATTAATGATATATGCTTAATAATGAGATAATAATTCTACCTAATTGCCGAAAGAGCCCAGGTACCTAATAGCAAATGACCCATTATAGTCCCTGGTAGAACCCAGGTCATAGTGTCCTACAAGAATACAATAGATACCCGTGGGTAGAGCCCCTGTAAAGTTCAAGCACATAGGATACCTCGCCCCACTGACTACTTGTCCGGTGGTCATACCGTATATTGTTCCAGAGGTGTTAGTGTCATCCCTTATGTATATGTAAGAGTTACCATTACCTCCTATAGTGCTTCCGTTCCACTCTCCGTCTACCTGTACATTGAATGTGTGGTTGTCTAATTGCGGAGGTACTTCGAATCTTATATTATTACCCTGACCTCCAGACGGCGCTGTCAAGTTATACGCCCCAAGAGTGGATGTCATTAATGAAGATTGGTTTAGCTTATTTGCTCCAGGAGAACTAAGCGACTCATCGCATGCGCACCTGGAAGACATAGACTGAGGATTCAAGTAACCATTAGTCCAAGTAGGCATTACTCCAGTAAACGGTGTAGTTTGAAGAGGCAGTCTCATTTGACAGAAACCCTGAACCGGAGCTATCAGAGAATTTCCTGCGTAGACGCTGTCGAGTGCTTGTAAGGAACTTGCAGTAAATGCTCCTGTTATAGTCATATTTCCTCCTACTCCAAGGTCCCCTGGTACAGTAACTGTTAAGTCTTGTCCTACTATAAGGCCGTCTCGAAGAACACCACCGTCTTCTTTTGTTTTAACTTTAAACTGACCCCCGTTTGTACCGTCGTCCTCTGCTGTCACTTGAGCACGATCCTTTGTTGCAGCAGAATCATAAAACTTAATTGAATTTTCCCCCAATGCTGATTCTATCTGTATATTGCCGTTTACTTCGAATTTCTCAGTCGGCACTTTACCAACACCAACGCTACTATTGAATGTGTCTATGTATAGCGTCGCTGGAGTCACGACTCCAGGAGCTCCAGCTGAGACATTGTTGCCGATACAGAGAACGTCCCGAGCAGTTCCCAATGTCGTATTAGATTCAGACCACATTAAGTGCTCATTTTCTATACCTGGTACAGTTGCGGTACCAGACCTTGCAATCTTAAGGCATCTATTGTACTCAGGCTGAGCTGTTGGACCAGGTGTAAAGGAAGAGTTTGTTCGAAAGAACCACTCTCCAAGGCAGTTAGCTATTAATTTCTGGTAGTCGTTCTGTAGCGATAAGGTGTAACTGTTACCTCCAGATGCAGTAGACCCTTGATTAAATTGAATCGACGTACCCCAGTCTGTTGGACCAGAGGCGCTAGTAGTGCAGGTCATAGCAATAGCATTGGACACATTGCCAGTAGAGTTAGCAGCTATTACAGCATATTGCGATTTAAAGAAATCGTAGTTTATGTCACCATACCTTCTCAGTCCTTGAGCACCTGTAATAGGATAAAGCCCAGTAGTCAGATTAACACCATTCATGTTAAGCCCCTCAAGGTTGTTGATTTTGAAAAGAGCTCCGTCTAAGTCAGATGTCATAGGATTCGTTACAAAACCTGTAGTTCCCCCTGCCACTGCAGTGTCAACGTAGTCTTTGTTTGCTGCGTCAGTTAGGTCAACTGGTAATGCCAAATTTGTTACTTTGTTCCCTCCCATGTCTGCGTTAGATAAGAACGTCACGTCAGCTGTAATGGCCGCCACTATATTATCGACTGACATAGTCTGCACATTCTTGACGTCATTTTGGGTTAAATTAAAGTTATTAATAACCTGTATGTCGTTACCTGTATTGTTACTGAGTTGCTGAGTACGGACACTCGAAGCAGTGACCTCAGGAGCGGTAAATCTACCAATCACGTCCAATTGTCCTGACATTGTACTCTGCAAGTTAGTCAGTCTCAATTCGACAAAAGTTGTTACAGGAACTACTGGTTGAGTTGGTCCTTTGAACCTCCAACTGGAACCATATGCTCCTAATGTGCCTTTATCATCTTGATTCATGTAAACACGTATTTCCCAAGTATCTGATGGATTTACGCACCTCATGGCTATGGTCATACGAGGGGATCCGTCGTCGCAGATAATTAAAACGTCGAATACTGGATTATCAGACTCAAATGCGTTTACAAGAACATTAGCATGAGCCTTATCTCTAAACGCTGTTGCTGTGAATACGGTGGTCTGTTTAAAACCAGGGTCTAAGCACCTACTTACTATTGTAACAGATGCCTCTGCATCGGGTAATGGGTCCAGTTCACCAACCACGTAGTCCTGTCCGGGAATTACATTCCCGAGATTGTAGTATGCTTGCGCTGCTGAATCATTAATGGTTTCTGTACTTACTTCTCCAAAATTACCAAATAATCCTGAAAAGGTGTCTACGTTGGTGATACTAAATCCGCCTCCATCCAGATTAGAAGTCATTGGATTATTGACGGATCCTCCGCCACCACCTCCTGATGCTGTATTTTGGTACGTTCCATCTCCCCAAATAACCCCGTTTGGCGCCGTTAACGTTCCTTGCAGGGTTGGAAAGTTTGCTTGATTTGTTGACCCAGCATTAGGTAAATTATTAAAATTTGAAACGTTAAATATTTGTGATTCGAATGGTGCTGGTTGACTCGACATGATATATAAATAGTAATGAGATTTTATAATTAATTAAGATAACATTACTAAAATCGGATTGCTTGGGCGGCTAAATCCTCCGGTAGTTCGTATATTTTTCCAGTTGGTGCATCTACACCTACACCAGCGCCTCTCTTTACTTCTTCGTCTTCTATTTTTAAGCTTTCCCATTCAGAATGAATACGAGCTTTAGCATTTGCATAAGGTCCTTCTATTGATGCTCTTTTTTCAAACTCATTGTTGCATACTTCGATAGCTGTTTTAATTCCGTTTTTAAATACAAAATTTTGAAGCATTTTAGCCCCCATAGCATGCATTTCTAATGCTAAATGACAAACATCAAAGTAGTTTACTGTTGTCTTTGTCGTCACACCCCTTCTGATACTTCTTTCTACTACGTAGGAATCTGGGTCACCAGTAGATGTTACTACAACTCCATTAAAGCTTTTTTTGCTTTCGTCCTGAAAGTCCATTTGTAGGACAACGTTTCCCTCAAAAAGTATGTGGTCGTTTTTAGGCAATTCCATTATATATTAAGTTAAAGAAAATATAATGTTTACTTTATCTTATTTTTTATCTAAAGTTAAATTATATAATGGATACTCCAACATTCAAAGAATACCTAAAAGAGAAGCGTGAGAATCTGTCAACCTCCAGCATAAATACGTACTCGTCTATACTTAGGTCTTTATATAAGAAGGTCTTTGGTGATGGTCTTATAGAGCCAAAGAAATTTGACCAAACTAAAACAATCATTAACCATCTACAGGATATGCCTTCCAATAAAAGAAAGACAATTTTATCAGCTTTAGTCATCGTTAGCGGCAAAAAAGAATATAGGGATCTTATGATGAATGACATTAATGAATATAAGAAGGATATGAGCAAGCAAGAGAAGAGCGAAGCACAGGAAGAAAACTGGTTAACTCAGGACGAGATTCAAGCCAAGCTAAAGGAGTTGGCCAAGATTGCTGCTCCGCTCATGATGAAAGAACCCGGCTCTCTCTCAAATGCCGAAATACAGAAGGTTCAAAACTATATCATTTTGGCTCTATTATCAGGTGTATTCATCAACGTTCGTAGATCTAAAGATTATGTTGATTTCAAGATTCGCAACGTTGACGAAGATAAAGACAACTATATTAGCAAGGACTTTAAGACCCTGAAATTTAACTCCTATAAGACGTCCAAGGCTTACGGAAAACAATCTATTAAACTCCCTACCAAACTAAGAAACATTCTCAAGAAATGGATTCAAATAAACCCTTCTGATTATTTATTGATCGATTCCACTGGAGCTCCTTTAGGTGGCCCAGATAAAAGCAGTAATGGAAGTGTCAAATTGAACCAACGTTTGCAGAAAATATTTGGCAAGAAGAGTGGAGTGAATATACTGAGACATAGTATACTAACGTCTAAGTATAAGGATGTAGCTGAAGACATGAAAGAGATGGGAAGTTCAACGTCGCAATTGGTTAACTACGTAAAAAAAGATTAAAAAAAGTGTACCGGCATCATTTCTGACGAATTTTGTCCTGAACGGCGGGTTCGAACCCGAGACTTCACTTTGTACCCTCAAGGGGTAGAATACATCCGACCTCAGGCCCGAACCACTGGACTACTTCCGGTACATGTGGTTTGTTATTTTGTTGTACATAAGTTCTTGGCCGTCATGATTGGTTCATGCTTACCAGTAAAGAATTCATTCTTCAAAACATCATTCAATGTTTTCTTGTTCGCACTTGCCTTTTTAACGTTATACCGTGGTATGACAGGTTTAGTAAATTCAACTTCTTCCAACAGAGGTTTTAACTCCATTACTTCCTTCGGAGAATAAAACGTTTTTATGTCCTTCTCTTCTCCATACTTCTGTAGCATAAGCGACAACGTTTGAAAATAATCTGAATCGCCATAACAGGCGGTTTTGGCCTTTTCTTTGGCACATATAGTAGAACAAAAATTACCATATCCTACAATTCTATTATCGGTAGTATACCGAAGAATATGATAGTCAAAATTAATACAATTTCCACACTCTAAACAACTCATGTTAATATATTAAAAAGTTATTTCTTTATTATTGTTCTTCAAATAGTTTACGCTTGATTCCGCTGTCATTGTCGTAACAATTTGTACATAAGCCGTCTAAAAATTCAAGGCCGTCACAGTCAAGCCAATTCCTACACACAGTAAAGGTAACAGGAGGGAACTTACAAGGAGCCGTTGGTGTTTTGGTCGGTTTCTTCATCGGGGTCGCTCGAATAGGCGGTAGAGTGGACGGAAGACTGCTCTGAGGCGAAAAGACTGTTGGAGAAACTGGTTCGATAGTTTGTTGACTAATCTCAATTGTTCCAACTGTTTCTGGAGTAAAACTCAACAAGCTGAAGTTCATCTGCGAACTGCTGATGGTTGAAACTGTCAAAGGTGTCATGGCGTCCATTTTGTGTTTTTGGTGTCTGTTCAATTAAATTGTGAATGAGCTCTGCTTTTTTTTTCTCGGGGGAAGAGAAAAAAAAAGGAAATAGGAAATCCGGTAATTATGAGGCCGGAAAAATTGTCAGGTTCAACTCGCATACGGACATTTGTTCCGGGCTATTGAAAAACCGGTTATGCGTACAAACCCTCTCCTGCAATAGAGCGACTACGAGGACCGGGTGCGAGTCTAACTCCACTTCCCATCATTACGCCTCCATGACGAGGCCCTCCGTAGGTTCTGTATGGACGAGAAGATGCTTCATGAGTTAAAGAAGGAGTCCCAAAGGTAAACTCTCGCAACGTTCCTCCCTTGGAAGCAGGTTCTAAAAATTCCTTCGGGTGACTAAATTCGTGCTTTACTTGTTTATTTGATTTTATTTTCAACTTACCTCCAGAAGTCACCTGGCCATGTTGTTTAGATCTATGGGCTAAAGCATGTCCATCTACTTCAAATCTTGGTCCACCCCCAGCTCGTACTGGTAGTTCCTGAATGAACTGTGGTTGTGGTGTCATAGTGGTCATTCCTAAAGCTTGGATATTGTCTGATGGGAAACGTGAACGTGGTCCTAATATCATTTTGCTATATATGTACTCATCATTTTATTTTTTTTTACTCAAGACGTTTGCATAAAATCTGGCTCTTTTTACTGTTTTTTGTTTATATTTACCAGGAGATTTTAAGATCATGGCTGCAAATTTAGGCAAATCCATTTTCTTTTTGTTCTTACTATTGTAGTATTGCAATTGTTCTGAAAACGATCCCCAGTCCATACTGTCCCAGTCTATTTTTCCCATACCTTCACCTTCGATTTCGTCTTCTTCTTCTTCTTTCGGTGTTTCCAATGCTTTCTTTCCTTTTGATAACGTTGCTTTTTGCATCATATCTAACAACCTTTTTTCCTGTGGGCTCAAGTTTGCCCTGTCCATTAGGCTATCTTCATACCCAGGCTTTTCTACCATTTCTTCATACAACTTCTTACAAGCAGTTGCCCCAGCCGCTGCACCCAGAGGTCCTCCTGCCGCTGATCCTGCCGCTCCACAAGAAGCATAGAATACAGGCTTACCTACAGTTACTATACCCGCCACTGCCTTATCTGTTCCTTTCATCAATACATCAGACGTCTTATCCAACACCTTCATGATACCTTTTTCTTTCTTTTTCTTCTTAGGCTCTTTTACAGGACAACCTGCTTTTTCTTTATAGAATCTGTCACAACTTTCAACAGCTTTCATGTTTAGTTTTTTTCCTTTCACTGTTACTTCGTTTTTCTTTGAGGCTTGAACAGCCCTTGCAAGAGGTTTGCACTGACTACTTATTCCCGAACATGGGTTTTCTACGTTACTGTCAAGCCCTTTTTGTAACATGTCGTCTTCTATTCTCCTTTGTAGGGTTGGGTCATCTCTAAACATATCTTGCATGGCACCGATATTACCTCCCTTCATACCTAACTTTAAATCCAAGTCACGAAGTTTATTCGTAACATTTGATGGTAATTGTCCACCCATTATGTTTCGAACCTTTTTCAATCGCTCAACTAAAAGATTCCTGTGTTTGAGGGCAAGGTCTCTGACCGCACCACCTAACACGGTTCCTGTGTTCTTATCCTTCGCTTCACGGGCTTTCTGCATATTTTTTCTTATTTGCTCATTCTTTTTGGATACCTCAGGATCCCCAGTAGGATTGTATATAGCTCCACCTGTACTGGTCTTTTTACAAGAACCTTTCTCAAAGGGCTTTTTACCTTTAACCGGTGTATAACCGGACCAGCATCTCCCACCTTCTGCTTTCGATACAATTTTCTTACCTTGCATTTTGCAATGCGGTCTCATTATTTTTATCAGGTCTTCTTTAGTTTTTGCGGTTGTATATTTTGGAATTTTAAGTTCCTTTGCGGCTCTTTTCAAATCGGAGTGAGACAAATTATTCATCGTTATATATTTATATTAGGAAAAAAAATTGCTAAATTAACTACCATAATATTTTGCCGGCGAAATATCCTGGTGTTCCCTTTTTCTTCATATTCTTCGCATGTCGGCTGTGATAGGCTTTACGGCGTTTATTTGCAACTTCTTTACCATCATCTTCAAGAAAAGTAGGATAATCTTTCATTCCATACTGACCTATCGATGAGAGGACCTCACCCTCGTCATCTAATATATCTATCTTTTTATGTTGTTTTTCCGATGGCCTAATTTTTACTCCTAATTGTTCCGCTTTTTTATAACTATAGGGTTTTATCTTATATCCACATCCGTATATCATTGTATATGATATACTGATAAATTAATGATAGTCTCTTCTATTGATAGGTCTACGGAGAAATAACCCCCCACCCCTAAAGACCATGTCCTTCTTACCCACGACAGTATCATCGCCTAAACGATGTAAAACCTCGTAAGAATGTTCCCCTATAGGGTCTGTTTTTTTTGATTGTATTTCAATAAGATTTCGAGGCTTTTTCTTTAATGGATTCCGATCAAAATAACTAACAGCGTCACTTGTTGTTCGAACGGTTGTTTCGTTTTTTCCTTGATTAGAAAACATTGAAGAGGCGGGATTTACAACTATTACCTCTTTTGAATTACCACCTACTAATCGGGCTATCAACCCGCCTTGACTATGGCCTGTAGTAATTACATTATCTCGGCCGTATTTTTCTTCTGCCCCCTGCTGAAGTTTCTTTGCATCTTTGTATCGTTGGGTTTGCTTATAACCAGTTTCTCCGCCCACACCATAAGCTAAGTTGTTACCCCAGTCACTCAATGTACCTTCTGTACCTCTATGAGCAACTACGACTTGGTTAGTAGGCGAAACAAAAGTACACCCAGTTGCAGTGCATAAGTCTTGATCTCGTCTCCATCCGTCTACATCTTTCATAAGATAACTGCTTTCCAAAATATCGGACAATTCACCGGCTCTTACACCTTTTCCTTTCATTTCTATACCTTTACATTAGATAATTTAACTTCACTGAAGTCTTTATTATCTGCATTTTGAAAAAAACTGCTCAGCCTTATAGAGTTAGTCTTTGGAAAAGTATCATAAGGGTCGTCGTCATCTGTACTTGATGGGGTTCCTTCCCTTACTGGCGTAGGTGGGAGACAGAGTTGATATTTATGTGGAATTTTTGCAAGTGCATCATGCTTCATCTTTCTCTGCATCAAGTCTGAAGTTTCTCTAAACTTTTGGTATTTCGCATACTGCTTATTTAAATAGTCTTTCCCATCAGATCCTCGGTCTACAGGGGGTAATCGTAATGTCTTATAAATTTCAATCGCCAGAGAATAGTAGTCTTTCGACTGCAATAATTCATCATCCATGGCCTTATGGATGTTTGTATAGAGTTCTAAAGCACTTATCATACTGATAATAGCACCTACTACTGAAACTATCCCTGACACCATCAGTTGTGACACACCAAATTGAGTTAGACCCACTGAAAAGGTAGAAAAGATAGATAGTACAATGATAGGTATCCTAAACCATTTACCGTATGATTTGTATTCGTAGTATCGTCGCCTATGATACTCCGATAAATTGACACTGTTTACTCGGAGCCTCTCGAGTAAGTCGTCGATTTCTGCTGTCCAGGTTGACATTTTATATTATAGATATAGAAATTAGGCGACCTGTGTAGCACTGAAAACACTTTCATACCCTATGTTTCCTACTATAATGAAGCTACTTCCAGTACCGCTAACTGGTGTACCATTGGTAAAATCCCATATACCGTATAATTGATAATTTTTTCCTCCAGTTGGAACGTTCACCATGGTAGAAAAATTAGAAAAAAGCTGTGTTACACCACTTGCATTACTGTATGAAGTGTTAGGTATAACAGAAGTAACTGTTGCTAATCCTGGTGTAACTCCTTGTTCCACTATGTAAAAATTAGCTCCTCCATCGTTAAAGGTTGTATTGTTACCGATTTGAAAGTATAAATTTACTTGTAAATACTGAACTCCTTCTGATACACTTATAGTAGCCAAAGTACCGTTATTACTACCGGGTGTTAATCCAACATCTGAGGTAGGAAACCATGTAACTTGAGTCCCTGCCCCTCCTGAATGTGAAGCAACTGCATTTGTTACATAAGCAGTTGTAGCAATTTGGGTGGAGTTATCAGACGCTGCTGCTGTTGGTGCAGTTGGAACTCCCGTCAAAGCAGGAGAAGCCAAGGGGGCATATGTAGCCGCCTCATCTACCAAAGCTGTTATTTGTCCATTGGCATCAATAGCCATACTGACAAGACCGTAACTACCTGCCAAAGTTCCTGCTCCTGTAAATGCACTTGACTGGTTTGTACCATCTGGAAAATTGAGATAAGGACTAATCTGAACTGAATTACCATCTAATCTTATATTACTTGTTCCTGTTACCCCTCCTCCACCTGCTCCCATTTCCACACTACCATTTCCATTGATTTTGACAGATGCATTTATACTTGACCATGTTGTTAACTCCAGTGTTTCCGTACCTTGAGACCCACCTTTAAAGGCAAGTATTTGTATATTCCCCGCCTCAGTTGCAGGATTGTATGCCCCAGCCGTAACGTTAGGCAATAAATTAAATTGCTTTTGAGTATTTGAGTCTCTAACTATAAGGCCAGGTGTTGCAGAAGCTCCAAATACAGTATTGATTTCTGTATAGTTTAGCGAATTCGAAGCTGCGCCGAATTGAGAAATACCACCGAGGTTTGTCATACCAAGTGTACCACCATCATTACCACGGTTTAAAACGTAATTCAAATTTGTATCGACATTATCGATTTGAGTGATTTTACCATGTGAGTCTAACGTTAGAGAATTAGGCGCCGTAGGGGTAAAACTGGTAGGGTATCCTGTATAGGCTGTTGTTTGACTTTGCCCGTTTATGACAATACCCGATGGAAAAGACACCTGGCCTTGCGCCGTAGGGTAAGAGACAAAGGAGTTATTGCATATATCTGTTGCTGCTGAATTTTGATAAGACCCGTCGCCCCAAACTACCCCGAATCCCATGGTCTCGGTCCCTTGAGCCAGTGGATAGTTGAGGGAACTTGAACTCCCCCCACTACCAAAGGTAGTATAATCTAAACTGTTATAAACTGAACTTGGTTGTCTTGGTGGTGGATATTCTGACATTTTATATACTACATATGGAAAAAAAATACCCAAATTTATCTCGACCTTGCTGTTAATGGGTTAGAACCACTTCTTTTCGTTATCTGCTGCGCTTGCACATCATTGTTGTTTACATTAAAAACACTCAGTTTACAATATTGAATCGGTAAATTTATACCTGTGGCTGTAGGACGGTTGCCCGGAGGTTTATGCATTAATGGAGTTGGCATTGTATACTTTAACTAAACAAAATAAAATGTTAAGATATATTATAAGAAAATGGACCAAGATTTATATGCACTTTTAGAGAAAAAGTTAGCCTCTGATGCTGCGAAAAAAAAGGCTCCAAAAAAGTCTGATAAACCCCCAAAACACCCTACCAATGCTCCTCCCGCAGTGACAGGTAACGTGCTAAACATGTATGAGATCATGCCAAAGGACTTACTTTTAACACATGAAAACCCAAACGAGGCACTACATGGATTGAAGTTACCACTTCGTGCATGCGTCGTGAGCCCCAGTGGCTCTGGCAAAACAAATTGGTTAGTGAATTTACTCGCTTTGTTTGGGGCCGGTAAAGGGACCTTCCATCATATCTGGATCGTGACAAAAAATGCCGATGAACCGCTCTACAAATGGCTCTCATCGTTGAATGAACGCATAAAAATTGTTGAGGGAATTGAGAATGTACCAACGTTAGATAAGCTTGATAAAGACTACAATAATCTGGTCTGTTTCGATGATTTGGTATTAGAAAAGAATCAACAACGAATCAGTAATTACTATATTAGATGCAGAAAGTTGAATTGCAGTGTTATCTATCTAAGTCAGTCATTCTTCCTAATTCCAAAGATCATCCGTAATAACTGCAGTTATTTAATTATCTTAAAGCTGTCAGGTGAGAGAGAAATCAATTTAATATTAAAAGAATCAGCCGTCGGGCTTCCAAAAGAAGAACTACTAAGACTTTATAAACAAGCTACTGATACGAAATTTACCCCTTTAATAATTGATTTTGAACAACCTGATATTAGTAAAAAGTATAAGAAGGGTTTTACTGAGTATCTGACGCCTCAATCGTCCGAGAACTGATCAACTCAGGAGATGACTTTTTTACAAGATAAAACAATTCCGTGGTTGTGTTAGAATGGTATTTCATGATTGCTTGATCAATTGAAAGGCCGTCTTGAGTAGCTAACATGCGAATGCACTTACTGCGCTTTTTCACAATAGGTGCATCCTCCTTTCTAAGTCGTTCCTCGGCATTGTTCCATGTCTCGGCGGGCTTTCGAACAGTATAATAGAACTCGAAACCAGCTGGTTTAGTCTTCTGCGTAGCATTGTCAAAATGATACTTGTTCGTACCAGTATATATTCCACCTCTACGACCGATTATTACTGATTTCGCATCATCATTGTCGGAACCCTCATCATTATCATAAGACAAGGGGGAATCAGGAGGGGTAGGTAGGCCTTTCGGCACCCTATGGTATCCACTTCTACATTTTATACACCATGCTTGCCATTTCTTGTTACCATACTGACCTTTTACTTTCACCCCAAATACGTCAATAATGTTATCGCCAGATGCCGTACAATGACATTTTGAGCACTCGTGAGCAATCCTTGCAACCTGTGTCGGTTCGATTGATTCCATATCGGACTCGCTCTGTAAACTTTGTATTTCAGTCATAACATCTGAAACATCCTCCCATTTTCTCTTCACTGGTCGTTCCCAACCTGCTATCCATATCTCCACCTGAGTAGAGGCATCTTTTGTATCGGTTTTCTTATGAAATGCTTCAGACAACTGTAGCAAGAGCGTATTCACGTCTGGAACACCTGCCATTATTCCAATCTGATAAGAATAGAATCACTGTTGCGTAAGAATAAAGTATAAGTGCAATGCCAATGATCACAATTGCTTCCATTGTTTTATGATTTCCCTTGCAGAAATATGGCGATTTTCAGGGCCCGAAGAAAAGTTAGGAATTTCGGTTTTTATGAACATAAGTTTACATCCCATACATACCCAGAAAAAAGAAGTATCTGGTCATATTTTAAAATGGATAGCGAAACATTTAATTTATTGCATGATTTCATCCCATTTGACTGTCTTATGATAGTCAATGATTACTACCGAGATCTACTACGCAATGATTTCAATACTGTCTTTAAAACACTGTACCCATGCGAACAGGAGTATTGGAAAAACCAAAATCCCTATCAAGGCTGTGTATCATACTATTCCCGTTTAATAATGCACTTTCCTTACTATACTGCGAAGATTGCTGTTGTTCGAAGTTACATATGCTATAACAACTGTAAATCACATTTACATATGTACCAAAACATCGACAAGTACCTCTATGTAAACAACTACCAGAATCGAATATGTACGAACATCATAAGCGCAATTAACAGGAAGAATAACTACCAAGAACTACAGTACCAAGAGAAGGGGCACTTACTTCTTGACTGTATGCAGAATGGAGTGGAGGCGTACAAAAGTTGGAAAAAAAGCCGAATAATCCAGGCGCTTCTAAAAGCTTAGGAATTTCGGTTTTTATGAACATAAGCCCCCCAGTAGTAAGTAGTATGAAAATCATGAAAAAAATAGATAGTTTTTCATAATTATTAAGAAGCATGTCTCCAATCGTCAACTTTCTTGTTTGCATCAATTCCTTTGTTTGTGGGGCAATTTGTATGCTTATAGCCCTTTGCATTCAACCAGAGGTTATTCATTATATGCAGAAGGTTTATTTTTATGATTTTAAGAAGCATCGATCTGAGCATGAGATTGAAGAGGGTGCCCTATTTAAGTGGTACATGGAGCATATCAGTAACCTCGTACATGGGCTGGATTGTGAGCTTACGAACCTTCATCAGAAGACATATGAGTTTATTCCTGATGAGTCGGATGCCTTTGATACCTGGACAGAGGTTGACAGTACTATGGCCTTTTTAAAGGAGCTGGTTAGTAAGAAAGTTACATCTCCAAAGTAGACAACTCAAGAAGTATTTCGCCTACTTGAGGCTTGCTGAGTTTGTTCATGTTTCTTAATTTTATGATAACTTGCTTAAATCTCTTAACTATATCTGGGTTATCATTTCCTGCCACCAATTGGCCTCTTAGAATTTCAAACTCATGTTCTAACTTTTCTACTGCTGTCTTGTTGCGTAGTTTTAGATGCAATTTATCTTCCCCTGTTTTCTTAGCCAAGTGATTTAGATAGGATC
>WLWG01001137.1_pt1 | contig 25023 bp, 16 predicted proteins | sample 6712871 | NCBI WGS metagenome assembly WLWG01 (sample SAMN12718693, study PRJNA515312) | sponge metagenome | isolation source: marine sponge | host: Mycale hentscheli | place: New Zealand: South Island, Marlborough, Capsize Point | collected 2003-05-01
TGGGTCACATTAGATTCTATGATGGGACTTTAACTGTTAAAAAAGAACAGCAAAACTTGCAAAAGTTATTATCTTTGTATCACCCTTTAAAAGGTAAATTATATGAAGAGTTTAGCGCTAAAGAAGAAGCTGTTGATCAATTAGAAATATTAGATCTTCAAATTGATGCATTAAATGCTGCTAGAAATATTGATATAGATCAAGCAGAGGCTATTCTTAGAGTAGAAATTGGTTCAAAAGTTAATTCTATGAGTTCTAAAGAACTTAAAAGAGATCTACTTTTATTTGCTAGAAGCAATCCACAATTATTTATTAGCTTAGCAAATGACGATAATGTTCAATTAAGAAACTTAGCTATTAGAGCTAGTGAAGCTGGTATAATTAATTTATCTAGTGATCAAAGAACATTTACTTGGGGATCAAATGGTAGAAAATTAATGAACGTACCTTTTGATGAAAACCCTTACTCAGCATTTGCTGCTTTTTTAAAAACAGATGAAGGTGTTGAAATCTATAAATCTATAGATAAAAAACTATAAAAACAAGTGATACTAATGTATAGGCGGTTTCGGCCGCCTTTTTAGTATAATAAAAAATTAATATGGCAGTAAGCGTAAATACAGTATACCAAACAGTCTTGTATATATTAAACAAAGAACAAAGAGGATATATAACACCTGCTGAATTTAATAGTCTTGCGGCCCAAGTTCAAGACGAAATATTTCAATCTTATTTTCCTGATGGAAATCAAGTTAATAGATTAAATCAAAATAACACTCAAAATGATACTGAGTTCTTTAACATGTTTAAAGACATAAGTTATAAACTGCACCCATTTGAAAGAGAATTAAGCTTTATATATAACTCTTCTAATGAGTGTTTTTATAATAACACAGGTTCTATACTCTTCAAAATAGGTGACGTTGTAACTACTTACAGCGGACAACCTCAGTATTCTTCTGTAACTCAACTTGTTAGTAAAAAAGATTTTGATAAAATAACTAGATCAAAATTAACTTCTCCAACTAAACAATATCCTATATTCAGAACAACCAGCAGTGATAATCTTACTGCTAATATTTCTATAAACAGTGGGGGTACTGGATATGTAAATGGATCTACTCACGGAACTACGGGTGGAACTGGAACTGGCTTTAATGTTACAGTGACAGCGCCAGCTGGAATTATAACTTCTATAACAGTAAATGATTATGGATCAGGATATTCTGCTGGAGATATATTAACAATAAGCGGCGGAACTACTTCCGGGCTTATAACTATAACACCTTTGAATAAATTAGCTTTAAAAATATCTCCAAATCCTAGTAGTGTTTTAGACACTGTTAGCGTTAATTGTATATTAAAACCTACAAATCCTGTTTGGGGTTTTACTACTGGTAGCGTTGGTCAATATATTTTCACGGGCGTAGGTGCTACGTCATCATCTTCTGTTGATTTTGAACTAGACACTTCAGAGCAAACTAATTTAATTATTGGTATATTAAAATACTGCGGTATTATTGTAAAAGATCCTCTTGTTATTCAAGCAGCGTCTCAAGAAGCTCAAGCAGTAGAAGCTAACGAAAAATCTTAAATAAATGAGTTTAGTAACAGAAACAAATCAACAGTATTATCAAGGCGCTCAGGTTTTCATTTCCAACGGTACAGCCTCTGAAACATTTACAACCACTTTTGATACAAATTTAGTTTTTGGATCCTTTGATCCAACAGAAATTAATTATGCATTAAATAATTTTAAGTTGTACACTAGTGCTACAGGTTTGCCGGGCAGCTTTACAGAATACATAACAACCTATACTATAGCTAATAATGGTATTACGATAGCAGGATTAGCAAATAATACATATGTAGTAGTTCAATTAAAAAATTTAAGTGGTGGTAATTATGGAACTCAAGATGCTTTTGGTCAAACTGTAGAAGAAAACTATGGAGGCTATGAATACATAACTTTAAGCGATGCTATAGATAATTTTATGGTTGGTTACGTTGGTGATGGTAAAATACTACAAAAAGCAACTAAATCTGATGTATTGTTTTTTGCGAAAAGATCTTTACAAGAATTTAGCTATGATACACTCAAAAGTATACATTCTCAAGAATTAACAATACCAGCAAGTTTAAATGTAGTGTTACCTCAAGACTACGTTAATTATGTAAGTGTTTGTTATATAGATGAACTAGGTGTCAAAAGACCTATATACCCAGCAAATAACTTAACAACAAGTCCTTATGAAAACCCTGTACAAGACGCTACAGGTGTACCAGTTCAAGATAATTTTGGCTCAAATATAAAAGGAACTTCTATAACAGAAGAAAGATGGAAAGAAGCAAATGACAGAATTATTAGTCAACAAATTTTTAACAATTTAGACGACTATGCTTACTGGGCAAATTACTATGGTTTTCAAACTGATATATTTTACGGACAACAATACGGAATAGTGCCTCAATACGCTCAGCGTAATGGCTGGTTTAACCCTAATTACAGAGAAGGCAAGATGTCTTTTTCAAGTAATTTAGTAAATAAATTAATTGTATTAGAGTACATATCAGATGGTTTAGCTCATGACAAAGATACTAAGGTACCTAAGCTAGCTGAAGACGCTCTATACGCGTCTATACTGTATAATATAGTGTCTACGAGGTCTGGACAACAAGAATATACTGTCCAAAGATTAAAAAGAGATAGAAGCTCTAAACTTAGAAACGCTAAAATAAGATTATCTAACATTAAGCTAGATGAAATAGTTCAGGTTATGCGAGGTAAATCTAAATGGATAAAACACTAAAATTAAATGGCTAAAGCTCAAAATACTTTTCTAGGGTCTAAAATGAATAAAGACATTGACGCTAGATTATTACAAAACGGCGATTACAGGAACGCTTTAAACGTTCAAATAAGTAGATCAGAAGGAGACGGCGTGGGCTCTTTAGAAAATGTTTTAGGTAATTCTTTGGCTGTTGATTTTGAAGCTTTAACTGGAATAGCTGATTTAACCTGTATAGGATATTTTTCAGATGATATAAATAATGTTATATATTTATTTTTAACAGATTATACAGATCCATCTCCTAGTAATTTTTTATATAGCCCTACAGCAAATAACTTTATATACGCATACAATACTGTAACTAAAAATGCAACTAAATTAGTTGAAGGTAATTTTTTAAATTTTTCAAAAACAAACTACATATATGGTGTAAATGTTTTAGAGGATTTTTTATTTTGGACAGATAACAGAAATCAACCAAGAAAAATAAATACAGTATCGGCTCTTAGCTCTAGTAGTTATTATCAAACAGAAGATCAAATATCAGTTTCCACCTACAACCCGTACCAAAGTATACTTCTATACAGACAAAGTCTTTTAGCCACTGGAACTGAAGCAGAATATGAGACTACAATGCTAGATGTTACTAGTAAATTCTACCCTAACGGCGGTCTGGCAGAGGCTACCGCTGGAACCTACGTAGCTGGTGCTTCTATTACTATCACCAATATACAAGGTAATATATATATTGGAGCTGAATTAAAAACCTCTACAGGAATTACCACAATTCCAGCCTCAACTACAGTTACTGAAATTGAAAATGCAAATCCTCCTACTTTTATAAAATTAAGCAATGGAGTAACAATAGATGCTCTAGATAATGAAATTATTTTTGAGCCAAACCCGTATTTTGAATCTTCTTACAACGGTGATCCTAATTATTTAGAAGATAAATTTGTAAGATTTGGATACAGATTTAATTATGTAGATGGAGAAAATTCTATATTTTCACCTTTTACACAACCAGCTTTTATTCCCAAGCAGGATGGTTATTTTATTTCAGATAAAACTCTTTTTGTAAATACTCCAGCAAATACAGTTGGAGAAGTTTACGCAAGCAGAGAAAAAGATGATCAAAAATTATCTTATCAAAGTACTATAGTTGAGTTTATGGAAAATAAAGTAAATAAAATATTACTTTATGTACCGCTTCCATTTAATAACTATGATTTACAAAATGCTTTAAAAGTTGATTCTATAGATATTCTTTACAAAGAATCAAATCAAACAGCTGTAAAAGTTATAGAACAAGTGTCTATAGAAACTATATTTAACTCTGCTAGTATAGCTAAAATTACTACAGGAGCAACAAGCACTTCTTTTGACATTGAAGATATTCAAGGAGGGATTTTAGTTGGATCTCAAGTCACATATGCGGGCAGTAGTGGTCCGGCAATAACAGTAACTGCATTTGCTCCAACAAATCCTGCTATACCTACATCTGGAGTTATAACACTTAGTAGCAGTATAACTTTAGCTACAGATGATATAATAACAATAGGAAATCCTAGGTTTTATATATATGATTATCAGTCTAGAAAACCATTTAAAGTTTTACCAGAAGCAGATCTTATTAGAGTATACGATAAAACACCAGTTAGATCTTTAGCTCAAGAAATAATAAGTAATAGAGTTGTTTATGGTAATTTCCAAAACAAACATACTCCTCCCGCATTTTTAGATTATAATGTTAATGCCGGAGAAAAAGTATCTTTTTTATTAAACACTGGAACAGCTAGCGCGCTCGCTAATCCTGGGCCTAAAGACGAAGTTGTTTTAAGTGTTGGAACAGAAGTTGGAAGTGTTTGGGCAAGCAGTGGAACTATTGTGGGCTCTGTAATAACCAGCACTAGCCCCGGGTCTAGCATTCCACCTGGAACTATTGTTCAAGCTTACGATGCAGCGACTGGTATTTTAACACTTACAAATCTTACAAATATAGGCGCTGGTGATATAATAGAATTAACACCTGCTAGTGATATACAAGACGCAACTAGTATTATAGAATATCCAAACCATTCTTTAAAACAAAATAGAAATTATCAAGTTGGCTTTGTGCTTTCAGACAGATACGGAAGACAATCAAGTGTTGTTCTTTCAAACAGTTTAAGTACTGTTCAAGTTAGAGGTATTGAATTTAAAGGATCTACAATTTATTCTGCTTACAATTCAAACGCTGTAGTGCAATCAAGATGGCCTGGAGATTCTTTGAAAATATCGCTTAATACACCTATTGGCCCAGTGAATAAAAACACCGGTACTGGCTGGCCTGGTCTTTATAATAGTGATCCAAGTAGTTCTTCTTATAATCCCCTTGGTTGGTATTCTTTTAAAATAGTTGTAAAACAAACTGAACAAGAATACTATAACGTTTATTTACCAGGTATAATGGCTGCTTATCCTAATGATTTAGCTAAAGAATTAGGTAAAACATCACATGCTGTACTTATAAATGATAATATAAATAAAATTCCTAGAGACTTAAGCGAGGTTGGACCTCAGCAAAAACAGTTTAGAAGTTCTGTAGAAGTTTTTGGTAGAGTTGAAAATGATGTAAATGTGAGCGTAGCAGAACCTAATCTTTCTAAAAACGTAGCTTATTACCCTGGAATTAAACCAGATACGGTTTCTATTATTTCTACATTAAATGATTTATTTGACTTTAGTCCTTTAGTTTCTGAAAGACCGGACTTTTTTCCACAATTTTATGCTTACACCTCGGATCCGCTTATAGCTAGAATATCAACTGAGAATAAAATAGGTGAAATAGCAGACACTGAATTTGTTACAGCTAGTGCAATCGTAGATACAGAACTTACTCCAGCTGCGACGGGGAGTAATTACGTTACATTAGCAGATATTAAAGGTGCCATTAGTCCCAACATGCTAGTAAGAGGCGGTGGACTAGCTGAGGGTACAGAAGTACTAGGCGTTGCGGGAATCGTTGTCGAATTAAGCGCCGATATTGGCAGCGCGGCAGGAAAGAGTATATTTTCTCAAGGTGATGTATTAACTTTTTTCAAAAATCCTGAAACAGATCCACCTGGTATACAATACTTAGCTGTATACGAAACAACTCCAGTTGATAGTTTGTTAGATATATTTTGGGAAACTTCATCTTCAGGTTTAATATCTGAATTAAATACAGCTGTCTTAAGTGAAAACACTGGAGGATTTGTTCTTCAAGGATTTAATGATGATCTATTTAAAGAAGATTTAGCTGTAGGAAGTGATATTATAAATGATACACCTGCAGCTCCTGGTTTTACAGTTCAAGATGTTTTTGGAAATGACATACCTGCTGCTAACTTTACTATAGAATTCGCCTCGGTTGATGGTGTTTCTTTTGCCATTACAGATCTTGAAAACGGTGATAGAAATGGGGATTTCATATTAGAACAATCTTTAACAGTTCCTGGTTTTTATCAAATTAAAACTAACAGTTTATTTGTTTACACGGACGATCCTGCTCCAAGAAATATTATTTTTAATATTAAAGTAACAAACACGGTTACAGGTGCGGTTTCATTTTTTATAGAAACAGCAGAACTTCAAAATAATAATCCAGAATTTTTAGTATGTTTAAACTCTCTAGGTCCACCGCCATATGATGGTCCTGATGGAATTGTTGTTCCTGATATTGTTATAAATCAAACAGATACAATTGTAGTAAATAAAATAGAAGGTAAAAATGGTTCTAGATTTTTTGACGATGGTACCACAGGCGCTGGCGGTACTAAGTTTAATGCAGGTGAAGGTTTAAATTTTGAAATATTTGCAGCATTCAGAGCTAGTGCTTTAACGGAGTATGATGGGCTTGTTTCAGAAGCAGAAGTACTAGCTGGTGTAACTAACGATGATTCCATTATACCAGGACTTCCTATTGATGTCAACTCTGTTGCAAACAACCCGTTTGAATTAAACACTACTATAGCAACAAGCAACTCAGTTAATGGCGGAGTTAGTTTTGCTACTTTGACAAAACCATCTCAAACTCAACCAATATTTAGATCGGGTCCTCCTAGTGATGATGTTGCAAGAGGATATTTAGATTGGATTGTTTGGCTGAAACTAACAGATGCCAATGGAAGTATTGGATCAGAAACCACTACTCCAAATCCTTATTGTAGACTTGTTATTAGAATAAACTATTCTCTTATTCCTTCTTCATTTAGACAGCTTTTTATAACTCCAAGAGATTTAAATATACCAGCTGTGGGAGCTAGCAGTGCTGATACTTACATAGATGCTACAGCTGAAGTTAATAGCGTTACAGGCGTAAATTCTTTTACACTAATTAATTTATCTGGAGACAATATTTATTATTCGCCTTTACATAACAATTTTGGACTGAATCCTCCGGCTGCTGGTCCTATTTGGAATGCTTTTTCTTTTACTGATGGCCCTGATGGTAACGTCCCTTATTCACCTACTGCAGAACAAATTCCTGAATTTGGTGGAACTGGTTGGATTAATAATTGGTTTCCACCTAATGCTTTAATTTTAAATTCACTTTCGGTTTCTACGGGTGTAATAGTTAAAACAGTTGCTTACACTAATACGACTGCATCAGGTCTTGGAACTGAAGCTACAATACAAACTTTTACTCCTCATGGTTTAACAGGTGGTGATCAAATTAAGTTTACAAGTGGAAGATATCTTGTTGAAGCTCCTAATAATGCTGGCGCAATTTTCACGCTACCAGTGTTTCCTAGAATACCAGTTGCAGGTGCTTTTCCTAATCCTGGAGTTTTAAATCAAGGTGATTTATGTGCTCAAGTTACAAACGCTTCTCCAGCAAAAAAACAAGATTGTACATTTTATCAACAACCTATTGAAGTTTTTGATACTATTCCTATCAATCCATTTATAGGAGATGATCCTAATTTTGTGTTTTCTCAAGGGAACGGTATGATAACACCCGGTACTGAGACAGCGGGAACAATCGACGGTTGTGAAGAAAACTGCTCACCTGGCTAATAGTGTTAAAATTAAAAAAATTAAGTGATAATATAATATGGCAGCAATAATAGAAGTAAAATTCTTTAACACATACATTCTTAAGAAAACTAACACGACGGGAACTGCCGGGGCTGGTACCGCTATGTGGAATGGCTCTTTTGGAGTGCCTTTATCTTTAGGTGGTTATCCTAGAACTACTCCACAAACTCCGGACAATGATGGCACTGCTGGAAACTGGTCTATAGAAGAATCTAGGATTAGAGGTGGTTATAACAACACGTCTACAGATTATGGGGCAAAAGCTTATTTAGTAGAAGATAAACCTAATTCTTCTAAAAGAGTAAACACTTTAATATATTCAGGTATATTTAATTCAAGAACAGGTGTTAATAACACTAATGTTTTTAGCGTAGGCGAAGAAATAACTAAAAGTTTAGATCCAGCAAATGGAAGTATACAAAAACTATATGCTGAAGACACTAATTTAAATATATTTCAAGAATTAAAAGTAAGTAGAGCTTTAATAGATAAAGATGCCATATACTCAGCAGAAGGCGGTGGAACTGTTACTTCTGCTAATTTAGTTATAGGAACTATACAACCTTATTTAGGCGAGTATGGTATATCGACAAACCCTGAAAGTTTTGCGATATATGGATATAATAAATATTTTTCAGATGCAAATAAAAATGTATTACTAAGATTGTCACGAAGTGGACTAGATGAAATATCTTCTGTAGGCATGAAAGATTACTTTAGAGATGAATTAAATAGAATAAAAGTAGCATTTAGTCCTGGTAAAATAATAGCAGGTTGGGATATATACACTAGTCAATACATCGTTTCAACTCAAAGAAACCCACAATTATCTAGTGGTCCAAACTATAATAAAGAAACTACGTTAGCTTGGGATGAAAAAATAAATGGTTGGACTAGTTTTTTTAGTTTTAAACCAGATCAAATATTTAGTATAAGAAATCAAATGTATACCACGAAAGGAGGTAAACTTTGGTTACACAATTCTAATGAAAACATAATAACTCAAGGTTTATCTGTAGGAAATACTTTAAATAATTCAACTATAACTGTAGATAATTTACAGGGTGAAATAAGAATAGGTGATATTGTTTATGGACCAGGTATAACAAAAGGCACTTTTGTTTTAAGTGTAACAACAAATCCAAGTGGAGCTGTAATAGTTGTTAATATACCGCAGTCTATACAAGACAATACTCAACTTAATTTTAGTAGTTTAGCTAGAAATAAATTCTATGGAGTAAATTATCCGTCAAATATTACCTTTGTTTTTAATGATAGCGCTGGTATTTCTAAGAATTTTAAAACAGTTGAATATGAAGGATATAATGGATGGCAGGTTGATTCTTTTATATCAGATCCTACAGGTGAGGACGATTTAAATTCTTCTTATTCTTTTTCTAAAGATTCTACATCTAGAGTTTTAAGTTACGAACAAGGATTATACAGCTCAGGATCAAATACACTAAGATCAGGTTTTAATAGAAAAGAAAATAAATACTACGCGTATCTTAAAAACTCAAGCCTACCAGTTGCTGGAGAAATACACTTTGGCGAGCAAATGACAGGTATAAAAGGTTTTTATGCGGTAGTTACACTGTCTACAGACAGCACCACTGACTACGGAGGTGAAAAACAATTATTCCAAGTAGGAACAGAATATATAACTAACAATGGATATTATTAATAAAAAAATAAAGGTATGGGACCAGCAGCAATAGCAGGAGTTGTAGGAGGAGCAGCCAATATAATAGGTGGTATTTTTGGTTCAAGCGCAGCTAAGAAAGCCCAAAGAAAAGCTGCTAGAAGAGCCAGAAGACTTCAAAAAAAATTAAATAATTTAGAAGCTAATAGACAGGCTATAATAGATCCTTATGCTAGTGTAACAGATCTATCTAGTATGGTAACAAATCCTTTTTCACAATTAGGAGTTGCTACACAAGCCGCTGAGATGCAAATAGAACAAGCTGATCTATCTTTGGCTAACACTTTAGACACAATAAGATCTACAGGAGCATCAGCTGGCGGCGCTACAGCTTTAGCTCAAGCCGCCTTACAAAGCAAAAAAGGTGTAGCAGCTAACATAGAGCAGCAAGAAGCTCAAAATGAAAAAATGAGAGTAGAAGGCGAAAAGCAACGTCAACAACAACTTATGTCAGAGCAAATGCGACAACAAGAGGCTGATGTTCAAGGAGCTCAATTTACTTTTGGAATAAGAGAAGGAAGAGAGCAAGGTCAAATAGATAGAACTTATGCTGAAATGCAAGCTGCTAGACAAGCGGCGGCAATGGCTAGCGCAGATAGAACATCTGCTATAACAGGTGCTATAGGTGGTGTAGCTTCGATAGCTGGAGGGTTTTTTGGTAAACAATGATAATTATGGAAGATAAAAATATAACAAATAATCTTATAATAAAGCAGTTTAATGAAAGCAATGCTATTGCTTACAATAAAGACTTTATATCACAGTCTTCTGATTACGAATTTAAGATTCTTGATAACGCGTACCAACCTACAGTAAAAGCGTATGCTGAGCTTTCAATGGCAATTAAAAACAATGATTGTATGGAACCTAGTTGTCAATATGAAAAAAAAGCTTTAAAAAATCTAGAAGAAGCTCCTGCTGCTTCTATTGAATTTATTGAAAATTTAATTGGTGAACTTTCTGTTACAGATGATTCTAATTTTGATGTTAACAATGATTATAGATACATGGTGGCAAATTCTATTATGAACGCTAAACCAGGTTTTTCTAAATCAGATGGTTATGCTTTGGATCTTTACTTGAATCAAGACAGTAGTCAAACTATTGTCTTTCAAGGGCCTATGTTACTACAGCCTTTGGTTATAAACAATACCGCTCTAAGCGCTTTACTTGAAGCTGATACTTCTTTAGTAGCAGCTACTCCAGATATAAACAAAAACATGCTGGCTTTATTAACTTCTATTAATATTTTTAATGCTAAAGATATTTTAGAAGATGGATCACTTTCACCTACAGCTAGAATATCTGAAGAATTTGTAATGAAAAATCCAGACGGCTCTTATGATTATGAAATAGTAGATATAGGAAACAACCAGGGAAGAAACATGCTTAAGTTTGACGTGGATAAAATTGAACGTAAGGCTGATCCTTTTATAAATTCAGAAGTTGCGGGGTTATTAAGCTCTGAACAAGAAGCTGTGGCAGCGTGGAACGTATATATTGCTCAAGGCACAAGTGTAAACGAAGACTATCAAATGGTTCAGGACGCTAATGCTGGTTCAAAATCTTGGAGTTACAGTAAAGATTTACCATTATCTCAAGACAAAAAAGTTTTATTTGAAGATAAGTATAAAAAATACTTTATGAATAATTATTTGAAGCCATTTATTACAAACCAATTTCCTACTGTTAAAGAAGACGCTGCAGTATTTGATTTAGCTGAAGCTAGAAACGCTGCTGTAGAAAAGTTTGAAAAAGATAATAATATATAAATTTAATATAATAAAATTTTATGGAAGAGTGGAAAAAAGCTAAAGCTGATTATTACGCTAGCATACAAAATCTAAGCAGAGAAGAAAGAGATGCAGCTCTAAAAGCTTGGTTAGCAGCTAATCCTAAGCCACAAGAGGAAATTGTTGAAGAAGTAAAGTCGAGCGATGTAGGGACACAGGATGCGAGCCCTACATCAACCCCGGACCCAGCATCCGAGAGTTCAATTTCTTTAGATGGACTATCACCATATCAAAAAAATCTAGCACAAAACTATTTAGCTCGTCAGACTTATGATGAAAACATAAAAAAAGTAGATTTCTTAATAGAAGACTTAAACAAAACAGGGGATTTTAGTAAAATATATGCGTTTAATGAAGAAAATCCAGGATACGTAAATATAGATTCTATTAAAGAATTTGAAAAAAAGTACAATGATCACCAAGCGAAGATTAAAAAAGAAAAAGAAAAATATACAACTGTAGTAGATTTTGGAGAAGTTTATTCTCCAGGCGACGGATATGATTACAAATTTGATGTAAATGATACAAACCAAATACAATACTATTCTAAATCTAGCGCTGCAGAAGATTTTGTTTTAGTTGATCCTAATTCGGACGATGATGAAAAAAGACTATTAGCTTTAACCGTAGTAAATAAACTTGGTCATTTAAGTGGTGACATTAAAGAGCAATTAGATGCTATTTTAAAAGCAAATAAAATTAGATCTGAGAGGTTAAAAAAAGAAACTCAGCAGTTATCACAATATTTAAAAGAACAATCTAACACTATACCTTTGACTCAAGTGCAGGAAGTAGGGGGTCAATACGTGAGTTCATTAAGTGAAAATGATTTCAAAGCATTTAATAATTATTTAGAAAAAAATAAAAAAGCTAAACTAACAGATTTTAATCCAAATGCTTATCTTGAAGGCAATATTATTTCTTACGATTTTGAATATCCAGATGTTGAAGAGTATTTTGATACTTTAAATTTATCTGAAGAAGAGAAAAAAGATAGATTAGAAATGTTTCAACTACAACAAGAAGTTGAAAAAAACAGAAAGAAACAAGCTTACACTAGAGATGAAAGCGCTTCTGGAATTTCAAGCGGCACAGGCTTTATACCCGCATCAGACAAGCCGTTAGATAAGTTTAAAAAATCTTTAAAATACAAGCGTCTTTTAGAGTTAAATGAAAAATATAAAGGAAGCGCAGACGCTGAGGATGTATTAGAGCCCACACCAGAGGCTAAAGCTTTGTTTACATCTAAAATAAACAATGAGTATGCTGCAGATTTTTTTGATGCCGCAGATGATAAAACTATATTTAAAAATGTTTTTAGTAACGCTGTTAAAAATGATCCATTTATAGGCGCTCAATTAATACAACTAAAAATAGCAGCAAGACCTTTGCTTGAACAAAAAAGACAAGAGCTTCAGGGAAAATACGACACATCGACTCAAGAAGGTTACGACAATGCTAATAAAGAGTATGAGGCTTACTCAAAAGAATTAATACAAGATAAATTAGAGGCTGATCCAGAATATCAAAAAAGATATAAAGACTTAATGATTGTAGCCGCCTCTGCTCAAAAAGATATATTAAAAACTAAGCAAAGAGAAAATGATCCTTTTTTTATTGCTTTAGATTATTTACAGAAAAATACTTATAAGGGAGATTTAACTTTTGGAAGTGTTGAGCAATTGCTTAAAACCTTTAAGTCTAATCAAAAAGCGTTTAATGCGATACAGTTAGATATGGCTTCAAGCGATTTAGATGAAACAATGTCTAAAAGACAGGCGCTAATAAGAGCTGTTGAAGAAGGTGAGATTGATGAAGACGCAATTTATTCAACTCGCCGACGTTACGCGGCTAAAGATGCTTCTAAAGCTAGTGGATTAGGTGAGGCTTTAACTGTGAAAGGTATTATTGCAAGATATGATAGAGAGATTAAAGAAGATTTAAAAGAAGTAGCTGAGCAATTAAATGATATATCTAAAATAGAAAAATCTTTAAAAGGTTATAAAGATATAGATCAAGATGACCCGTGGTTAGTTAAAACAACTCAGCAATTTTCTGCTTCTTTACCGTATATGGCCGCGGCACTTGGAGGAACAGCCGCTACTTACTTTAGTGGAGGCACGTTGGCTCCTGCTGTAGCCACTGGATTCAGTGTATTAGGCTCTGCTTATATGGGTTTAGATTTTTATGGTCAACAATGGTATGATACTTTCATGCAAGGAGTTGAAAACCAAGCAGAAACAGAAGGTCTTAGCCTTGAAGATATGCCGGAGACTGAAAGAAAAACGTATTTAATAAATGCTTTAGAAAGCGGTAGATATGACGACTCAGCAAGTGCTGCGGCAGCTGCTACGCTAATGACTTTTACAGAAAGATTTGGTTTACAGAAACAATTTTCCGCATTTGGAAAAGCATTAGGTTTAGGTAAAGACGGAGTAGCTTCTTTAGTAAAAGGTCAATGGAAGCAAGCTGGTAAAAGCTTTCTTAGAGGAAGTTTAAATAAGTCAGGCGCTTATTTATCTGAGTTTGGTACAGAGTTTTCACAAACCACAATAGGAGATTTACAAAAAGGTTTGTCTTTAGGTGTAGGAGGTGAATATGTAAACTGGAAAAATAGTTGGGAAGCTGGAACCATCGGTGGTAACGTTGCTTTGCTTATGCCTGGAGTAGCTGGTATTGCTTCGCAAAGCGCTGTAGAAATAAGAAATACAGCTAGAAAATTAGCTATTAACTTTAATATGGGTGATTTTTCAACATCAAGTAAAGCTGTTGATAATTGGTTTAAAATGGCTAATCAAAAGCTAGATAAGGATTATAATAATGGTAAAAATCCTGAATATACCAAGCAGCAATACGAAGCAGATAAAAACGCTATTAATACTACTTATAATAGCAGACTTAAAATACCAAACAATGCTACACCGGAAGTAAGAGAGCAGTTATTAGATTTAATGCGGGATAAAAATGCTCTAGAAATAGAGATAAATAAAATAGATGACAAAGATTTAGCCGCACCCCAAATATTAGACTTAGCTATTGTTAAAGGTAAAATACAATCACTAGTTAAACAAGAGGCTAACATAAAAACCTTAACAACTTCTAAAGCTAGACAAGCGGCTACAAAAGTAGCAGAACAACTAGGTTATAAATATGAAAACTTTCAAACTCAAGACGCTATTAATAAAAGAGTTGAAGAGTTAGTAGAAGAAGGAGCTAAACCTGGAAAAGCTACAGATTATGGTCAAGCTGTAGATTTAGTAGATGGTAGCACTGTAGTATTAATAAACGACAGAGCCGCTGCGCAAGACAATGTGTTTACGACAGATCAGCATGAAATACTACATCCTTTTCTTAAGCAAACATTTAAAAATAACCCTGACGCGGCTATAGCATTTGGTAAATCTTTAATGCAAGAAATTATAAGTAATCCTGATATTACTATAAATGAAAAATTTAAAAAAGATTTTGAAGAGTATTTAAGCGATGAAAACTACACCGCTGCAAATACATGGGAGGAAGTTATCCCACTAGTTAGTGAGGCTTTAACCAATGGTGATGTAAAAGTAAAAGGTAATTTAAATACAGTGCTTGCCAAAATAAAAGAATTTATACAGAACTTACTTGGCAAAGCTAAACAACCTTTAAAAATAAGATTCGATAAAGGATCTGATGTCTTTGCTTTTTTAAAAGACTACAATAAAACAATAGCCAAAGGAGAAGGATTAACACAAGCTCAATTAGATGTAGCTAAGAAAGGTGCAGAAGGAGCTTTAGTTACAGACGCCGCAGCAATAGCCGAAGCTGAAACAGGTGTTATAGCAATTGATACCGCTCAACAAGTATTAGCAGAGCAAGACGCTAATAGAGTAGAGGAGCAACAACTTAAATCAGCTGCTAAAAAACGTATATATCAACAGGTTGAAGACATGAAAAATGATCTTGTAGATCCTGAGACAAAAGCTGCTACAGCATTTTTAATAGCAGATATGTTAGCTGTTAATGCTGAAACCGGCGGCACGCAAGGCACAGAGGTTGATCGTAGATTGAATATAAATGTAGATCCTCAAGTTAAAGAGCAAATTATTTTAGACTTTGCTAGAGACACTAATAGAGGCTTAGTAGGTCTTTTAAAAGAGTACGACCCAGCTATAAACGATAGTATTATGGGTTATTTAAACTCAAAGCAAAGAGGTAGAAGTCTTTTAGATCTTAGGCTACAAGAGTTTTATGAAAACGTGCCAGAGTACGGTAACATAACTCAGTCTATGACAGATGAGAATGTGCGTAGAAAAGTTGAATCTACAACAGACGAAGGATCAGACCCTAAACCTAAACCAGAAAAAGAAGTGGCTACTACTCAAGTAGATCCTAGAGAGTTTGGACCTGTAACTGAAGGTAATAAACTTAAAGACGTAGAAAGCATAGTTAAAGTAAATGACAAAGATAGATTAACATTCAAAAAACTAGCTTCTAAATACTTTGACAAAGTTTCACAAGCTTTATTTGGTATGCCCGGTAAAAAAGTAAAAGGCAATGTTAGTTTAAAGTATGCTGATGTTAAAGGTCAACCTAGCTCTTCTGAGGCTAGCAAGCTTCAAAATGTTTTTAAAAATGTTGAAGACGTTAGAAGCTTTATAAAAGCTATGCCTCCTTATAATGTTGCTACAAGTCAAACAGTAATAGATAGACAAGGTAAAAAAGTAGATGTTTCTAAAGACGTTAGAGGTAGATCTATAGCTATAAACCCTACAGTATTAAAAAAATTCTATCAACCAGTTACAAGAGCTATAGAAGGTATATCAAACAAAAGCGGTAGAAGTTTAGGTAGCACTAGTCAAACTCAGGTGTATGAATTAAAGCCAGAGTACAGAGGTAGAATAACAAAACAAACTATAGAAAGTTTACAAAAAAGTCTTGGTATTACTAAAGGACAGTTAAGCGTACCTATTAAAGGAGCAGCTCGAACCGAGTTTGGTTCTCTACTTACTGGACTGTCTAAAATGTATGTAGACAATCTTATAAACACTGTAGGCAGATCTAAGCTTACTACGGATAAAGCTAAAGCAGATACTGGTGCTGGTAAATCTGACGCTCTGGCTAAGAAAAGAAAAGCAGAAAATGTTTTTCAAGCAGCTATAAGTGGTGTTGACGCTTTAGGTTTTAATCGTTTTAATTATGAATATGGTAAAGTAATACCTCAATTATTAAAAGGAGAAAAAGTAATAGTAAAAGATAAAAACGGAAAAGATGTTGAGGTTGATGCAAAAGCTTTTGACATGAAAACTCCTGAGGGTGTAAAAAGGTTTTTAGATTACGCTATAAGTAGCGGTATTACTAAGCGAGTTCCAAGAGAATTATGGATCTCATTGGCTTTTAGAAGTGAAAATCTTTTAAAAGATACTACTAAAAAATATGGTGAACAAGTAAAAGAAACTAGAAGATTACTAGAAAGCCTACAAGAAGATCCAAGTGATAATGTTTTTGGTGAAATTGAAGGCGCGGTTATATCTCCAGCAACAGGTGTACCTAGAGGATATGCAGGTAATTTACCTTTTAGAAGTACAATTGAAGCTAGACAGTGGATAACAGATTCTATAGATGCAGAATATAATAGATTAAAAAACGATAAAGATTTAAACCTTACAGATGCTGAGGCAAGAAAGCAAGCCGACGCATTGTTTCCTAAAAAAGGAAGCTCAGAGTTTAGCAATTTGTTTATTAAAACAGATGTTTTTACTAATAAGAACAATTTAGAAACTCAATTAGACGATCCAGCTTTTGTAAAAAGTCAAGATGCTAAAATAAATGAATTAAAAAAGTTTTTTAAATTGCTTCAAGATGAAGTAATGAGAGACGCAAATAATAACATTGACTTTGAAGGTGTTGCTTTTGTTGGTGCCATGCTTTCTTCTAGCTCAGCTGGAACCTCTCACTTCTTAAGAAACGCTGCACCAATGAGGTTTTATCAGGAAGGCTATAGAGATCCTGATATTGGAGGATCATCTAACGTAACTATAGAACATACTATGCCTGCTACTTTGGTTGGTAAGTATTTATTCATGGCAGCAGTTGAAGGCGATGTCGATACTAAGTTTAAAACCATAAAAGATAATTACGTACAAGGACCTTTATTAGAAGTTGATGACAAAAAATTAAAAGGTAAAAAAGCTAACGGAGAGTCTTTTGATTACAGAGAACAGATGCCTGATTTTTGGCAAGATACTGATAGCGTTTGGGGTAGATACTTTAACTTAAACGTAATTAGAAACGGAGGTGGTATAAATCCTGCCACTATTATGTTTGGCAAAGGTGATTCTGCACTTAGTAGATTTAACGTAATGGCTGATGGAACTACTATAAACAACGCTACTAAAAAAGGTTTACCTGCAGTAGAAAAACAAAACAATAGTTCTGTAGCTCCCGCTTTACAAAGCAAGCGTAAATTATCTACGCAACAACAAGTAAATCAGCAAGGTACTTTAGATAACGCCTTGTCAATGGGTAGAAGAACAGCGCCACCTATTAAGAAGATTAGAATATTTGATTTTGATGACACGCTAGCTAGATCTAAGAGTATGGTTATAGTTAACATGCCTTTCTTAGATGCTAAAAATGAAATGGTAGATGTAGTTGCAAGGCGCATGTTTAAAGATGAGTTTAAAAATCTACCTAGCTACAAGCAGACGTTTAAAAGCTTAAATGCAGATCAGCAAAGACAAGTGCTTCAATCTATTCCAGGCGAGACTAAAAAAATTAATGCTACAGAGTTTGCTCAACAAGCAGCAGACTTAGAAGCTATAGGCGCTACGTTTGACTTTACAGAATTTAGTAAAGTTGTTGAAGGTCAGAAAGGACCTCTGTTTGATGTAGCTAAAAAAATAGCAGATGCAAGAGGTACAGAAGATTTATTTATACTCACAGCAAGACCTCAAGAAGCTGCTGGTCCTATAAAAGAATTTATGAAGGCTCTAGGTGTTGATATACCTTTAGCAAATATAACAGGTTTAGCTGATGGCACAGCGCAGGCTAAGGCTATGTGGGTAGCCGATAAAGCTGCTCAAGGTTACAATGATTTTTACTTTGCAGATGATGCTATTAAAAATGTTAAAGCTGTCAAAGAAGTATTAGGTCAAATAGATGTAAAGTCTAAGGTTCAACAAGCTAAAGCAAGTAAGCGAAGAACATTTGATAATATAGTCAACGACATGATCGAAGACTCCTCTGGTATTGAATCTTTTAAAAAGTTTTCTAGTGCTAAAGCCAGAACAGTAGGAGAGAATAAAGGTAGATTTGACTGGCTTACAATGGCTTCATCAGCTGAAGACTTTAAAGGTTTGTTATATAGCCTACTAGGAAAAGGTAAAAAAGGTGAGGCTCAGTATGAGTTCTTAAAAACAAACTTAATGGATACTTATAACAGAGCTGAAGATGCTATAACTCAAGCTAAAATATCTGCGGCTAATGATTTTATGGCTTTGAAAAGTCAGTTTCCTGGTTTACCTAAAACACTAGAAACACAAACAGACGTAGGTAATTTTAATTATCAACATGCGCTTAGAGTTTATATATGGACACAGCAAGGTATGTCAATACCTGGTTTATCTAAAAGAGACGCTGCGCAGCTTAATAAGTTTATAGAAAGCAACCCTGATTTAAAAAAGTTTGCTAATGGATTAATGGGTATACAAAAAGGAAAAATGTATCCTGAACCCGGCAAGGAATGGTTGGGTGGTAATTTAACTACAGATATTATTGGTGGTATTAATAAAGTCAACCGTAAAGAGTATTTACAAGAGTGGCAAGAAAATGTAGATATTATATTTTCACCTGAAAATTTAAACAAAATGGAAGCCGCTTATGGTACTCGCTGGCGTAAAGGTTTAGAGAATACTTTAAAACGTATGAAAGCCGGTACAAACAGACTTGGCTACAACGACCAAACAAGCGCTGTGCTTGACTGGGTTAACAACTCTGTTGGTGCTGTAATGTTCTTAAATACTAGATCTGCGCTACTTCAAACAATTTCTGCTGTAAACTTTATAAATTGGGGTGATAATAATATTATAGCTGCGGGAAAAGCGTTTGCAAACCAAAAACAATTTTGGGGAGACTTTATGACGCTAATGAACTCTGATTACTTAGTGCAACGTAGAAATGGTCTTAAGATAAACGTAAGTGAATCTGAAATAGCAGACGCTGTAAAAGATTCTAAGAACAAAGTTAAATCCGCTATAGCGTTTTTATTAAGTAAAGGTTTTGTACTTACTCGTTATGCTGATAGTTTTGCTATAGCCTCTGGTGGTTCTACTTTCTATAGAAATAGAATTAAAAAGTATTTAAAAGAAGGCATGGATCAAAAGCTTGCAGAAGAAAAAGCTTTTCAAGACTTTAGACAGATAGCAGAAGAAAGCCAACAGTCTAGTTCGCCAGATAAAATTAGTATGCAGCAAGCGTCAGCTGCTGGTCGTGTTATACTTAACTGGGCTAACACGCCAATGCAATATGTTAGAATACAAAAGCGAGCAATACAAGATTTAATAGCCGGTCGTGGCGACGCTAAAGTTCACATGTCTAGAATAGCTTACTATGGTGCTATACAGAATGTAATATTCAATGCTTTACAGCAAGCTTTATTTGCTATTGCTTTTGATGACGAAGAAGATGATAAAAAGAAAAAGAAAAATAAAGATAAGAAAATAGCTAGAGTTGCTAATGGTATGATTGATTCTCAGCTAAAAGGTTTAGGTATAGCTGGTGCAGGTATGGTTGCTGTTAAAAATACTTTAATGAAAATATACGAAGAGTCTGGTAAGAATAGACCTGAGTATGAAAAAGCAGCATTAGAAGCTTTAAGTTTTTCACCGGCTATAAGCTCTAAGTACAGAAAAATAGTAAGTGGTTTAAAAAGTTTTAGCTGGAACGCCAAAAAAATGAAAGAAAAAGGCTTTAGCCTTGACAACCCAGCCTACTTAGCCGGTGCTCAAATTGTAACAGCGGTAACAAACATACCTATTGATCGTGTTATAAAGAAAACTAATAACATAAGAGGTATATTAAGTGAGCAATCAAAAATGTGGCAAAAAGCTATTTTGTTTGGTGGTTGGAGCACTTGGGATGTTGGTTTACCGTACTATGGAGGCTGGGATAAACCAGTTGAACCTACACCAGCGGAGATAAAACGCCAAGAGTTTGATAAACTTAAAAAAGATACTAAAACTCAAGAGCAAATAGATATCCTTTTAGACTTGGGTCTTACTAAAAAAGAAATAAAAGCTCTAGGTAAAGAAGATAATAGAGTTAAAAAAATAATTGAACTTCAGAACAAAGCTAAAGAAAAACCTACAGAAGTAAAAACACCGCCTGCACCTGCACCTACAACAAAACCAGAACCTAAACCTAAACCTAAACCTAAAACAGAAACCGCAGAACAAAAACTAAGAAGACAATTTGATTCTATTAAATCAGAAAACAAACCAGATCAAGTTAAAACATTAACCAAGTTTGGACTTACTAAAAAAGAAATAAGAGATCTTAAATATGAAAAAGATAGAGTTGAAAAGATTTTAGAATTAATGGATAAATAAATAAACTATGGCATCAGCATTATATAGAAAACTAACAGCATCCTGCAAGGCAGCAGCAAAGAAAAAATTTAAAGTATATCCTAGTGCATACGCTAATATGTGGGCTTCAAAGCAACAGAAAAAAGGTAAGTGCTAATGGCTTATAAACAAAAAACAGATTCGCCTTTAGGTCACTGTTGGTCTAACGTGATGCACTTACAGCCTTGGAATAAGATGCGTAGTAGAACTGCCGCGGTAGCAGGTAGAGGTATAGGTAATGAACCTAGCTTAAAAGCAGCAGAAAAAAGAAGACAATCGCCTTTAGATTGTTGGGATGGTTACGAAAGAGTTCCAGGCACTAAAAAAAATGCTAAAGGAAGTTGTCGTAAATCTTCACCTGTTAAGAAAACAAAAGCTAAAGGTGGAGGCACGACTAAAGTGTGTTTACCTAAAGCTAAAATAGCTAGCATGAGTCAAGAAGAAAGACAAAAGGTTATTAACGCTAAGCTAGCTGCTGCGGCTGATGGAAAGAGAGTTAGATCTAGTAGTAGCAATGTTAAAGGTACTAGTAGTAAAAATTTAAAAGACTGGGTTAAACAAGACTGGAGACAGGTTGCAGATCCATCTAAAAAATGTGGAGAATAAAATGAGTTTATCAGATATGAAGCTATACGCTATGAACGCGGGTGCGCTAGGTATTACTACCTTTACACACATAGAAGACGGTTTGAAAATATTATTATTACTTATAACTATAGGTTATACCATTTCTAAATGGGTTAACATTAAGAAAGAAAACAAAAAGTGAAATACTTTAGCTACGACGAGTTTGATTCGCCTGATGAAATAGGTAGTGGTAAACACATGGATCAAGATCTTCTTGTTATGATAGATAGAGCTAGAGCTTTGTATGGTAAACCTATTGTAGTAACTAGTGGCTTTAGAACTGAATCTCATAATGAAAAAGTAGGTGGCGTAAAGTCATCATCTCACTTAAAAGGATTAGCAATCGATGTAGCATGCGTAAGATCTAAAGATAGATTTAAAATGCTTACAGCTTTATTGGAAGTTGGATTTAATCGTATAGGAGTTGCTAGTACGTTTATACATATAGACGTAGATAAAAATAAATCACAAAATGTAATTTGGACATACTAATATGAATTCACCACTTAAAATAAAAGAAGCTGCTTATGAAAAGCAGAATAGAAAAATGCGATCAAAGCATAAGAAAGAAACTGGCAAAACATTAGGTGACAGACAAACGTCTGGCACAGGTAAGCGCAGAGTTTCATTTGCTTGTAGATTTGGCGGCATGGCTGGCGCTTTAAAAAATGCTAAAGGCGAACCAACTAAATTAAAAATGGCATTAAAGAAATGGGGTTTTGGTAGCAAAGAAGCTGCTAAAAATTTTTGTAACAAACATAAAGAAAAAAAATAATGAAAAGTAATTCACCGTTCTATCAAGATAAATGTCAAGTCGCTTGGGATAAATGGGAAGCAGGCAGAATGTCAAAGGAAACTTCTAGCTTAACTAAAGATACAAGCCCAGGAACAAAAGAAGCTGAAGCAGAGCTAAAAGAAAAAGGAGAATATGAATGCGTTGACGGCGTGATAAAAAGAAAAAAAGATAAAAACAAAGATAAAGATTAATTATGGGAAAATTATTAGTAAAAATAGGATTATGGATGCAAGCTTATTGGTGTAAGCTAATGTGCAAGTGGAACTGGTTAGTTTCAAAATTAATTGTTAACGTAAAAGACTGCCCTGTAGCGGAGTGTGTCTGTAAAAAATAAATACCATGGAAAATAATTTTTCAAGTCCGTTTATGGCAAAAAGTCCTTTGGAAAATAAAAAGAGAGAGCAAAGACTAAAAGAAAAAATAGAAAAAACTAGAAAAGCAGCTTATATGAAAGGAACTCCTGAATATACAGATGATGAGTATGAAGAAAGTCCAGAAGAAATAAAAGCTCAAAAGAAACTTAAGAGACTAGAAAGAAGACTTGAAAAAGTACAGAAAAGAAATAAAAATAAAAAATAAATATTATGAGTAGTAGATTCGCAAGTCCATTTATGGCAAAAAGTCCTTTTTACCAAGAGGATAAACCTAGTAGAGGTAGCACTACTGGAAATAAAATAAGACTAAAAGGAACCTATAAAGAAGGAGCTTTAGCTAGTGAAGACGATATAGATGCAGCTCTTGGACTTCCAAAAGGAGGTGAAACTGGAATTTCAGGTCAAGACTATAGCTCTGTAAAAGTAGATGAAAAAGGACCTTATGTTATTAAGCTACAAGACCCTGATAAAGATTAGGAACAAAAAATAAAAACTATGTCACATCATAATAAACCCGAATTTAGTGCAGAGCAGTTTCTTAAAGACAACGCTAGAAATAGAGGCCTGACTACTCCTAAAACACCAAGTAGGGCTAAAATGATCATGGACAAAGACACACTAGATCGCTTTAATAATTACGATGGTAAACCAACACAGTCAGGTAACTTAAATGAAGATAACACACTGGCTTTTATAATGAGTGGAGGTCCTGTGATAAAGCAAGCATTTAATCTTTCTAAAAAAGCTCCTACTATTATACAAAAAGTTATAAAAAAAGGTAAAAACTTGGCTTCTAATTTTATTGATGACGCTGTTAATGTAGTATCATCATCATTAGGGCAATCAAATCAATAAGGAACAAAGATAACTGGGCGTACCATACCCAAAAGTTCCTGTAACCGAAGGGGATCTCAAACGAGGTCCCCTTCATTGTTTTTATCCGTCACAGGCAATACAGTCTTCACTCATAGCTTGCTGTGCTATATCACCACGTAGTACTGATTCAGTTCTAGTATAGTACAAGGTTTTAATACCTTTCTTCCATGCTGACATATGAACTTGATTGATCCATTTAGGTGTAGCTACACTAGGAAACGCTAGGTTTAAACTAACAGACTGATCTATGTATTGTTGTCGTATTCCAGCTTGATTAACTAGTTCGAGTTGATTGATCTCTTTAAACGTTTTAAAAACGTCCTTAGCTGGTACATCATGTGGTCCAACCACAATCCCGTCAAGCTCAGATAGACCTTGAACACTACCACCATCTGCCAGAATTTTATCCCATGTTTCATTGTTATTGATTTTAAGTTTTCTAAGTAATTTTAAAAGTGTAGGATTTTTCCTTATGAAAGTTCCTTTAGCAGACTGCTCTGTAAATACATTAGCAGCCCAAGGTTCTATTCCGGGTGAAATGTTTCCGCTAAGCTTCGAATTGCTAACAGTGGGAGCAATAGCCCTAAGGTGAGTATTACGATAACCAGTACCAGCACACCACAAAGGCTCGCCATAAACTTCAGCAAGATCCATACTAGCACGCTCAGACTCGATTTTAATTTGCGAAAATATTTTCCTAGTTTCAAACTGAGCAAGCAAACCTTCAAAAGGAATAGCCTTTTCTTGGAGATACGTGTGCCATCCGAGTACACCCAACCCAAGAGCTCGTCCTTTTGTAGCAGAACGAATGGCATTTTCAAAACCTCTAAGTCCTTTTGCTCTTTGAATAAATTCCTCCATAACGCCGTCAAGAAACCACGTGGCGTGGTATATAAGGTTACTTCCTTTCCATTCATCATATTTAGCTAAGTTTAATGACGACAAGCAGCATACAAAGCTATGATTCTCGTCTGTGTGTAATGTAATCTCTGAACATATGTTTGTCATATGTACTTTTAAGCCATTGTCTTTGTAGGCTTTAGGGTTATTTTTATTTGTATTCCCCTTAAAAAGGATGTAAGGTTCGCCAGTAGCTTTACGCTTTTGAAGTAATTTTCCCCAACGTTTTCTAGCGTCTCTATCTCCTTGTTCAATTCGTCGCATGAACTTATCGCCAACCACAGCGCACTGATGCATGTTAAGTGATTGTCTGTTGACATCTCCTTTGGGTTCACGTATTTCGAGCCACTCATCGAAATCGGCGTGATCAATATTGATATTAACTGATGCAGCTCCTCGTCTGACAGATCCTTGATTAGTGGCAAGTATTGTCGAGTCGTATATTTTACAAAACGGCACAACGCCATCACTTGTTCCATTACCTGTTATTTTAGCGCCAG
>WLWG01001138.1_pt1 | contig 24994 bp, 26 predicted proteins | sample 6712871 | NCBI WGS metagenome assembly WLWG01 (sample SAMN12718693, study PRJNA515312) | sponge metagenome | isolation source: marine sponge | host: Mycale hentscheli | place: New Zealand: South Island, Marlborough, Capsize Point | collected 2003-05-01
CGGGTGTTGAATATTATACTGGTTGGGGACAAGCATCCCTATCTCAATCACTTACTATTGATCCTGCGTCTTGGTCATTAGATAATTTTGGTCAAAAACTTATTGCAACTGTAAAAAATAAAAAAACTTTTGAATGGAACCCAATTAATGCAAATTCTAATGCACTAGACACAAGAGCAACTGTTGTATCGGGAGCTCCAACAGCTTCAGTAATGTCATTAGTTTCAGATAGAGATAGACACTTACTATTATTGGGAACTGAAACTACAATTGGAAGCGCAGGAACACAAGACAAAATGTTTATTAGATTTTCAGATCAAGAAAACATAAGTGATTATACACCAACTTCAGTAAACACTGCAGGTACTTTTAGATTAGATTCAGGAACTAAAATTGTTGGAGCTGTAAAAGGTAAAGATTATACCTTAGTTCTTACAGATAATTCTGCGTATGTAATACAGTTTGTTGGCCCACCTTTTACCTTTTCAATAAGGCAAGTAGGATCTAACTGTGGGGCCATAGGTCAACACTCGATGAAATATGTTAATGGTGCAATTTATTGGATGGGTGAATCTGGTGGATTTTTTGTTTATGATGGTACGGTCAAATCTCTTCCTTGTCTAGTAGAAGATTTTGTATTTACAAACAAAGGAGATAATTTAGGTGTAAACTATCAAAATGGCGAGTCTGTTTATGTTGGCTTAAATCATTTATATGAAGAGTTAACTTGGTTTTACCCTAAAAGTGGATCAAGTTTAGTTGATAGATGTGTAACTTATAATTACCAAGATCAAACTTGGACGACTGGTTCTCTTGCACGAACAACTTGGGTTGATGCAAATTTATATGGCGTGCCTTATGCAACAGAGTATAATTCTACAGGCGTGCCTACTTTCCCTACTATACAAGGTGCAACAAATATAAATGGATCAACTAAATATTATGCACATGAAACAGGAGTCAATGAAGTTAATGCTGCTGGAACTAAAACAATTATTCCTGCTTTTATAGAGTCTGGAGATTTTAGTTTAAATCCTGACGGAACAAATGCAGAATTTTTTATGAGTATGAGAAGGTTTGTTCCTGATTTTAAATTACTTCAAGGTAATGCTCAAGTAACTATTTTACTTAGAGATTACCCAACAGATACAGAAGTTTCTTCACCCCTAGGACCTTTTACAATTACTTCAAGTACTGATAAGGTGGATACAAGAGCTAGAGCAAGATTTGCTAGTTTAAAAATAGCAAATACGGGCACGGATGAAAATTGGAGATTTGGAACTTTTAGAGCTGATGTACAACTGGATGGAATGAGAGGATAATGAACGAAATATTTTTAAATGATTATAACAATGTAGCAATGGCTCAAGACCCTATAGGTATTGCAGGAATTCAAGCACAACCTGGTTTTGAAAATTACCAACCAAGTTTTTTAAATCAAGGTTTAGCGCCAGAAAAAACGAATTTACCAGATTTAAAACAGGTAGCAAAAACAATAGCACAAAATCAAATGAAAAATTACGTTACTGAAAAGTTAGGTTTAGAAGGTATTAAAGGAAATGTATTAAGTTCTGTTTTAGGTGCTAATCCTTATTTAACTGGTATAGCAACTATAGGATCAACCCTTACAGGAAATTCGTTAAACATTTCAAACTTGTTAGCTCAAAAGAGAGCTGAAAAAACGTACAATAGCCAAAATAGAGCAGAGATACAAGATATTCAAAAAAGATTAGATTCTACCACACCATCAAGCCAAGATAATAATAGAGGTGATGGAGCTCAAACTAAAACCACATCTACGCAAAAAACTCAAGAAAGACAAACATCCGGAACTGGTGGATTACATAGTGGATACTAATGGCTAGAGTAGATATAATTATTCCAGAACCTACACCTCAATATACAGAGGAAAACCAAAGACAGGTTGCTCAGTCTTTACGAACAATGCAAGATAAGTTAAACACTTCATACCAACAAGAATTTAAAAATGAACAAGATACATTTACCTGGTTTATATCATGACTATTAGATACAAAAGCGATACATACGATTTAACAACAACGAACATTACAACTATTTTGACTTGTCCCGCAGATGCAACAATACTTGTGAAGTCATTACAAGCTTCTCATCAAGATTCAAGTAATGTTGATGTCGATGCATATTTAAAAAAATCTGGAGGATCGGATGTTGAAATAAGTCATGCACAACTAAATAAAAGTTTTACTAATATGGTTAGTGAAACTTTAGCAATGGAAGCTTCTGATGAATTAAAAATACAAGCGGATACTGCAGATGAAATTACTGGTGTTGTAAGCTACGCTCTGATAGACAGATCACAGGAAAATGGCTAGAAAATTTAAAGATTTTGTTGAAAGAGACAAACCTAGGAAAAGACCTAGAAGACATTGTAAATCTCCTAATAAAAAAAAGAAATTGCAAAATAATAAAAAATACAATAGACAAGGACGTAGACAAAAATAATAGGAGTTTTAAATGAGTGATTTACCTAAAATCCCTGCAGTAGCAAAAGAAATTATCAAACATAAAAGAACTGGAAAAGTATATGATAGTAAAGCTGATTTTGATGCTGATGTTGCTGATCCCAGTACTGACACTACTGTGGATGATTTCAGGCAAGACCTTGAGATTAAAGTTACGAGAATTGGTGAAATGGGAGCTTTAACTAAAAAATAATGCAACCTCGTGGGGCCACTGAGCTACAACATGAAATGCTTGAAAAGCATGTTTCAAAAGATTTGTTAGATCAAGTTCAAATATGCACATCTATTCCTGGTAAAGTTCCAATAGACCCAAACAAATTAAACATCCTTTGGCAAAAAAACTCTTGGGATCAACCTAACCTTCAAAAATTTTTTACTAACAAAGAAAGACACTCCGAATATGATTGGTACGTATTCAATAGTCATTGGAATTACGAAAAGTTTAGATATGCTTTTGATATCCCTACGGAAAAATGTGTAGTTATTAAAAACGGTATTGATACCTTTCCTGTTAGGAAAATTTATAAAAGAGGGACTCCAATTAAATTAATACATCACTGCACTCCGTGGAGAGGTTTAAATGTACTGTTACGTGCAATGCAGGAGATCGATAACCCTCATATAAAATTAGATGTTTATAGTTCTTGTAAAGTCTACGGATCTGAGTTTTCAGATAACACTGAAAAAGATTTTGAAGGTTTGTATGAACAAGCTAGAAAATTACCCAACGTAAATTATATTGGTTACAAACCTCACGAGTATATAAAAGAAATGATGCCTAATTATGATATGTTTGTTTACCCATCTATATTTGAAGAAACATCTTGTGCGTCAGCTTTAGAAGCTCTAGCTTCTGGTGTACATGTAATTACTAATAACTTCGGAGCTTTATATGAAACTTGTGCAGAGTGGCCTGTATACATTAATTACTCAAAAAATTATGAACAGATGGCACAGGATACAGGAGCAGCTATTAATGTTGCAGCATCCTATTTACATGAAAATTTTATGCAAGAACACCTACAACAGCAGCAAGACTTTTATAAAAGATTTTATAACTGGGAAAAAAAGGGTATGGAATGGACAAACTTTTTGAAAGGAGCTTTAAATGAAAGAAACAATAAATGAAGACACTTACCAAACACTAAAAGAAGTTGAGGTAACAGCATACGAAAAAGCTACTCTTCCTATGTGGAAACCGGACACCGGACAAAAAGAAGAAAAGAAAACAACTAAGTCACCTTATAACATTATGATTTGTACACCTTGTCATAGTGATGTGACTATGCATTACACACAAGCTCTTTTGGAATTGCAACAACTATGTATTAAAAAAGGAATAAGAATTACCTTTACTTTATTAAAATCTTCTTTGGTTACTCAAGGAAGAAACTTATGTGTGTCAGCATTCTTAGAATCAAATTGCACTCATATGTTATTTGTAGACTCTGATATATATTTTAGAGCAGAATCTATTATTAAAATGTTAGATTTAGACAAAGAATTAATATCTATTCCTTATCCACTTAAAACTATGATGTGGGATAAGCTTTATAAAAAGTGGAATGATGGTGAAGTTAAAAACGCTGGAGATATACATAGATGGCTAAACACTTACCCGATGAAAGTAGCAGATGCTAATAACATAACTTTAGATAGTGGTGTTATGGAAGTTACTCATAGTCCTACAGGATGTATGTTGATCAAAAGATCAGTGTTTGACAAAATGATAGAAAAGTATCCAGATAAAAACATAGTTCAAAAGACAGTGATAAATGGTGAATATGTAGATAGACCTCATTTATGGAACTTTTTTGACTGTATACACGACCCTGAGACTAAGACTTATTTAGGTGAAGATTTTTCCTTTTGTAAGCTTTGGAAAGATATTGGGGGTAAATGTTATGTCTTTGTTAATGACCCAATCATCCATGTGGGTGAACATCAGTACGAAGGATGTTTTAGAGACGAGTTGAAACTAGCCAAGTAAAATGGTATTATTTGCTACTTAAGATCTTAAATTGGAGAATTAATAAATGTTACAACTTTTACCCTACGCAATGGCCGCTTACGGTGGCTATCAAGGATACAAAGGCGCAAAAGATTCAGGAGCATCAGGACTTGGAAGATTACTTGGTGGTGTTACTGGAGCTTACACAGGTTACACTTTAGGTTCTACAGGCTTAAGTATGTTTCCAGGATCAGCAGCAGCTAAACAATTTGTTGCAAGTCAACCAGCTTTCCTAGCTAATATGCCTGGAGCTTACAACCCGCAAAGTTCAGTAGCTTCAATGGTCGATCAAAGTGGACTTCCACCTAGTATGAGAAACCCAAATTTAAACGCAAAAAGACTAGTTGAAAATCAAAATCAAAGTAGAGGTCTTTTAGATATTTTAAGAAAAGGCGGACAAGCAGATGCTGACTTTTCTCCAGGAAGAGTTTCTTCAGCTTTAGCTGCAGCAACTTATTTAGGTGGTGCGTTTGATCCACAACCAACAGATATTTATACACCGGGTTACAACATGAGTTACTTAAATTTACGAGATCAAAGACCTGGATACACTTACATTGATCCAACTACAGGTGAAGAAAAAGCCTACGAAAAAGTATACGCACCTGAAGAAGCAGGTAAAGGTGATCCTACAATGGGTCCTTACTCAATGAATGTTCAAAGATTAAGAGTAGGTGGTATTGCACAAATTAAAAAATTTAATGAAGGTGGTGTGAACTATCTTCCATCAAAAGTTTCTCATGATGAAAACGATGCAAACAATTATGTAAGAGCATCGGGTTATGTAGAAGACGGAGCAGGCGTAGGAGACAAAGACGAGGATACAATGTTAGCTCAATTAGCAGACGGAGAGTTTGTAACAAGAGCAGATGGAGTATTAGGTGCTGGAATCATAGCTGGAGCTAATCCAAATAGCATGAAAGACATGCGAGAAAAAGGTGCCCAATATTTTTATGAACAACAAAAAAGATACAAACGTGTCTTTGATTTATTACAGGAAAATAATGGCATCAGTAAACAAAAAACAAATTAAACCTTTAGTAAGTATTTTACCTTTAGAGCCAAGGGACATAGAAAAATTTTGGCCTTTAGCTGAGTTTATGGTTTCAGAAGCTTTAGCATTCTCTGGCAAATATGCAGACTCTTCTTGGGTTATGAATGAATTAAAAAAAGATTTGATGCAGTGTTGGATTATGTTTGGTTCTGATGAATCTGAAGAGAATAAAGTATTTGGTATTTGTATTGGTAGAATTGGAATAATGCCAAATTACAATCAATATGAGATTGTAATATGCACAGGTAAGAGAAGAGAATTATGGGAAGACAATTTAATTAATTCAGTTACAGAATTTGCAAAAACAAATGAATGTAAAAGAATGAGTATTATGGCTAGACCTGGATGGGAAAAAATTTCTAAAAAATGGGGATGGCAAAAAAAACACGTACAATTAGAGAAATGGATATAATATGAGTTTTTTAGGAGGAGGAAGATCAAGTCAACCAGCAGCACCAACTTCACAAACACAATTTGTGAGAGAAGCACCAGGTATTGAAGAGCGTAAAATAGAACTAATGGATATTGCGAGACAAGTCGCACAAGAACCAATTAATTTACCTGATTATCAAGTAGCTGGTCTAGGTGGTTTAGAACAACAAGGTTTAGCAGCAGCAGGACAAACAGGTGTTGGTGCTCCAACTCTTCAAGCGGGTATAAATCAAGTTACAGGAGCTGCAGCTCCAATAGGTGCTGCACAAATATCACAATATTTAAATCCATATCAATCCTATGTTACAGGGGAAATTGCTAGACAGTCAGGTATTATGGGAAATCAATTAGCAGCACAAGCAGTAGATGCTGGTGCTTATGGTGGGGGACGTGAAGGTGTTCAACAAGCAGAGCTTCAAGGAAGAACTTTAGAAGCCATGGGTAGAGCGCAACAACAAGGTTTTAATACTGCTTTAAGTGCGGCTCAAAGACAACAACAAGTAGGTCTTGCTGCAGGACAGCAATTAGGTAATTTAGGTGTAGGTCAACAACAATTAGCTCAAGGAGATATAAATCAATTAATGGCTGCAGGTGGAGTTCAAAGACAATTAGCACAACAAACTCTTGATGCACAAAGACAATCTACATTACAACAACAATACGAACCTTACCAAAGAGCTGAGTTTTTATCTAACTTGTATGCTGCAGGACCTAAATCCTCTTCTCAAGTTACAATGGGTACACAACCATCTACTAGTCCATTAGCACAAGCTGTTGGTACTGGTATAGGAGCATTTACAGCGTTTCAAGGCGTGAAACCAACCGGACAGGCATAGGGGGTCAAATGTCACTTAACAAAGTTTTAAACAGACCTATGTTTAGGAAAGAGGCACTTAGAAGAGGTGTGCTTAAAACTATCAATGCAAACACAGGTATTATGGTTGGGCAACCGACCACCGGAGCACAAGTTCCTGCTTTAAGAAAACCACCTACATTTATGGAAAGAATGTCTGTAAGCACTCCAGCAAAATTTGCAAAATCAATTTTCAATATTCCTTTCGCAGGTGGTTACTATGGTGGAGAAAAAATTGCAGAAGGTTTAGGTATTAAAAATCCATTATTACAAATGCCTTTTGGTATGGCTGGGGGTTATGCAGCAAGTAAAGCATTGCCTGCTTTAGCAGCGGCACCTGCAGGCATTTCTGCAGCCCTAATGGCAGGTCCTGCATATCTAACTATTGCAGGCGCAAAAGAAAAAGAAAGAATTTCAAAAATGAGTCCAAAAGAGAGAGAAGCTCATAGAAGAAAATCTATGCAATTTGGAACTGAGGGTTATTTAACTGATGAAATGTTTAATCAACAATTTAAACCAAAACCTATTGAAGAAAAAGTTGCAGAAGATAGAAAAATTATAAAAGGTAAACCTGGTTCTGGAAGACCAAGTTTTAATCAATCAAAAACATTAAAAGCTGAAGGCGATCCACTGCTACAGGACAACGTAGCTAATGCAGATGACATAGCAGATTTAGATGCGGTGCAAGAAAACTCTATAATGGGTTCATCTATTCCTCCAGGAGAAGAAGGAGGACCAGGATTTGTTAAACAAAGCGATGTAACTACAGCTACAACTAAAGATGATATAGATATGACTGCAGCTGAAAAAAAAGAAAAACAAAAGCAAAGCACAACTCAAGGAAATAATGAAATTAACACTGGTGGGTCTACTAATGATCCTATCTTTAATCAAAGAATAGAGCTTGCTAAAAAATATTTTGATGAGTTAGAAAAAGGTCAAAGTTCACAAGCTAAATTAGTATTTTTAGCTAACCTTGCTTCAGGATTACTAACTGGTACTACGAGAAATTCAGGTATTGGCGGAGCACTTGAAGTATTTGGTCAAGCAATAGGCCCTGCTGTAAATAATTATGCAACAATAAAATTAAAAGAAGGCGAGCTTAGAGCTAAGAGAAGAGAAGCAGGATTAAATGCTGCTTTTGATCATATGAAATTTTTAAATGATGCAGCTAAAGATGATGGAGAAGCTGTTGAGAGATCTAGAGGAGTAGTTCAAATTCGAGGAGCTGATGGTAAGTTAAGAAACTACAAAGCTTACACTCGTAAAGATGGTAGAATTGAAATGGCAACGTTTGATGAAAAAACACAACAAGAAGTATTTGTTCCTGTAATTCAAGGTGCTGATATAAAAGATACTTCAGGTAACGCAATTGGTAGGTTTGAAGATTTTATTCCACAAAAAATATATTCAAAAAGACTTCAAGAAATCGAAGACATACTTGGTAACAGATATGCAGCACTAGCTACAACTAGAGATGTGTTAAAAACATTAGCAAAAACAGATGCTGATAACGAACAAGTAAGAGCTGGAGCTTCATTAAGTATTGATACATTCTTTAGAAGAGCTACTGGAGTTGCAAAAGATATTTTAGGAGTTGATTTAGCCAGTGATGCTAAAGAAGCTGAATCTCAAGCAGAACAATTTTACCAAGATGAAATGGATAAAATTCAAGATGCTTTAGATAGTGGTGAAATAACAGAATCAGAAGCTAATGGTGAGAGAAAATTAATTGATAAAGAAAATTTAAAAAATAATATATTAAAAAAAATAAAAAAGAAAGGCGCTTTTTCAGGACTAAGTGGAGCAGACCAAGAAAAACTTGCGGTACAAGAAGTTACACTTGTATATGCTTTGGCTAATACTTTTAAAGATCAAGACCGTCTGACTCAAAGAGATATTAACGCTGCACAAAAAATTGTTAACATTTTCTCTCTTGCAAGATCTTCTCAAGACGTAAGGGATTCAATTAACGCAATTGGTAATCAACTAGAAGCGGATATTAATAGACAAGAAATAGCTTATACAAGAAGTGGTGGACTAGATACAAGTTTAAAAGATTTAAGAGCTCAACAAAACTTTGAACCTTTTGGTGAAGGTCAAACCATTACTCAAGGATTACAATCCGAATTTGACACAGAAGAAAAAATTAAAAACGAACTTGAAGGTATAGGTTTATAATGGCAAGTATTAAAGAAATACAAGAAGCTATAGACAATAACACTTTTGATCCAAGTAAATATAACTCTAAACAAAGGAGAGCTATTGATGCTGCAATTCAAAAAGGGTTAATAACCGGTCCTTCAATGTCACAATTACAAAATGAAAGAAATGTTGCAGCTAGAGACGTAGCAACTATGAATGCTGCTGTTAAAAATCCCATTGGTGTACAATTACAACAACAAGGTAGTTCGTTAGATGGTAGATCAGAAGCAGTTCTTGCTGGAGATCTTATAGGATCAATTACACCTTATGTTGCAATGAGAAAAAAAATTTTTAGTGCAGCTAAATCAAAAGTACCAGGAGATAAGTCAACTGGACTATTTGCTAGAACTAAAATGTTTAGTAATTTTTCAGATAAACTAACTGCAAGATTACCTGGAAGATTTAAATTACTTGGTGGTTTAACAAAATTACTTGCAAAAGTAGCAGATCCAACTGTCGGTAGAGTATTAGCTAGTCCACTTGGTAGAGCAGAAGTATATTCTGTTTTAGGTGGTACTGCAGGTGCAGGTGCAGGTTCAGTTACTTATGACATGTTAAATGAAACTGTTGGAGTTGCTGCAATGGATGCAATAGCTTCTGATATAGAGAACATGAAGCCACAAGAAGTAAATACAGATATGATGGCTAATGCAGCGGACTCTATGTTTACAGCTTTAGCATGGAACGCTGGTGCTGCAACACTAACACCAGTAATTACAAAAGGTTTAGGTAAGGTTGGAAGATTAATGATTGGTGCTAAATCAAAAGATGCAAAAGAATTAGTTAACATTGCTAGAGATAAAGGCTTGCCACTACCAATGGTAATGACTGCACAAGAAGGTACAGGTCTTCTTGGTGGCTTTGCAAGTAAATATTTTAAGGTACTTGGTATTATGCCATTTATTAATGGTATTGGTAAAGAAGCATTACAAGGTGCAGAACAAAAAGCAGGTAGAGAATATTTAAATAATTCTGTTCTTAACTATGGTCCACTTATTAAAACAGGTATGTTATCAGCTACGATTTGGAAACAAGCCGATGAGGCCTTTAAACAAAATTCAAATTTAATTAATGCTAGTTATAAAGCTTTTGATACTTTAGCAGATACGATAGGAAACCCAAAAGTTATTCCTACAGGCCATGTTAAAAAAATGGCTGGAGACTATGTTGATGAATTAGCAATGCAGTTTCCTGGTATAAGAGGTTATGCACAAGACAAATTAGGAGATGTGCCTTTAAAAGATTTGCAAAAACAATTAGATGACAGATCTTTAGATCCATCAAAATTATCTAGAGAACAAAGAGCTATTATAGATGAATTAATAAAAAGAGGTGAGTTGACAGGACCAACAACATCGGATCTAGGAATGCAAAGAGACAAAGCTCAAAAAGATATTGCAAGAGCTGATCAGTTTTATGCAGATCCAATAGGTAGTGCTTTACAAGCAGAAGATTCTTTTTTTAAAGGTAGACCAACCGCAGAACTTGCAGGTGACTTATCAGGATCTATTGCACCATATGTTGTAATGAGAAAAAAAATATTTGGTGCTGCAAAGAATGGAACACTTTGGCAAAAAGGACCAGGTAAGATGTTACAAGCTGCAACTAAGGTAGCAGATAGATTACCCGGACGTTTTAAAATATTAGGTGGTGCATTAAAATTACTAGCAAGAACAGCAGATGTGCCTGCAAAAGTTATAGCTAGTCCTGTTGGTAGAGCAGAAATCTATTCAGTGTTGGGTGGATCTACAGCAGCGGGTGCAGGTTCAATTACTTATGATATGTTAAATGAACAAGCTGGAATAACTATTGCAAATGCAATTACAGATGAGTTTAGAGATTTACCTGAAAAAGAGATAGATCAAGACATATTAGCTAATTCCTTTAGAGCAACTAAGAATGCTGCGTACTGGAACGCAGGCGCGGCAGCTCTTACTCCATTTATTTTTGGTCCTTTAGGAAAACTAACAACTAAATTATTTGGAGGTAAATCAGAGAAAGCATTAAGATTATCTGAGTTTGCAAAAGATAAAGGACTTCCATTACCCTTAATGACAGGTATTGAAGATGGTGTATTATCTGATCTAGGTAAAAATTATTTTAAAACAGTTGGTGTATTTCCATTTGTATCAGGTATTGGAAGAGAAGCGTTACAAGTTGCAGAGCAAGAAGCTGGTAAACAATATTTAGATGGCCTTGTTAAATATGCACCATTGATGAAAACAGCAGCATTATCTTCATCAATATATAACCAAGCTGCAAAAACATTTTCTGAAAGAGCAGCCGTAATAGGATCTAAGTATCAAGCTTTTGAATCATTTGCTGAGGCTCTTGGTAACCCTAGAGTTATAAGTTTAGAAGCAACAAACAAATATGCTAAAGAATTATTTGAAGCTAACAGACAAATGTTTCCTGATATTCCAGCTTATGCACCAGGTCTAGGTGATATCGATATTAAAGCTATTGATAAATATTTAAAAGACGCAGGTGACCCTTTAAATTTATTTATTAAATCTATGGCAGCCATAGGAGACAACTTAGTTACTCCAAAAGAATATAGTGGTGTTATGAAAATGTTGAATAGAGCAATTGAAGGCACTCAATTGAATTTACCTACTGGAATAGTATGGTCTATGAGAGAGGCTTTAGAAAAAGATTTTGCTTCTTTTGGTGGTAAGTTAACAAAAGATAATCTCTTGAGAGATGAAACAATTAAAGAAGGCTATGATGCAATGGTAGCACAAAGCGGTAAAGAGTTTGCTGATGCAGATATTACCTTTAAAATTTCACAAGGTGAACAATTAAATAGTAAACTTTTAGATGCTAATGGCACGTTTTCAGCAATCATGGGCTTTATAAAATCACCTATAATAAAATCATTTAGAAAATTTGATTCAAGTTTATTCACTCAAAGAGGTGTGAATGGAGTAAGAGGTATTGAAAGTATGTCAAGAGATAGAATGTTTCAAACAATGGAGAGAGATGTGTTTGCATCAAACTCTCCCGAAGCTATAGAACAATTCAAAGTAATCATTGGAGCTTCAGGAAAAGGTGCAACACCAAATGGTAAAGCATTATTTGAAGCATCTAAAGCTAGATATATGTTCAACGCATTTTTAAAATCATTCGATACAGCAGGAAGTCCACAAGCAAAATCAATTTTTAATGATGTAGCAATGGAAGCTGGTGTAAAATCTGGTAACAAATATATGGCAGATGCTATGGAAGAAATTGGAACAGATGCAATTGCAAGACAAAGAGGTTTTAGTATTGATGATGTAAGATTAAATAATGGTATCTATGATGTTTCAAAAATAAGATTTGGACCAAAAGACTTTGCAGAATTCAATATTAACAAATTTATGGACAACCTTGGTATTGGTAAAGCTACTGAAGATCTTGGTAGAGATAAAATGATGAAACTATTAGGTAAAGGTGGATCTGATGATTTTTATAAATTTACTGATTACATGAAAGCTATATCAGATGTAGCAATATCGGACACGTCAACTTTCTTACAAAGAAGATTTACATTATCCGGAGGTAGAGGTGTGCTATCTGGTGTTGTAATTGGTGGTGGTATGGCTGCTGTAAATCCTTTAGCTCCATTAGTATTTTTAGCTTTAGCAAGAAAAGCTGGTTCAGTTTTATCTGATCCTGTAGCCTTAAGATTGATGAATGATGCATTGGGTGTTGATGAACAATTAAAAATATTAAGCGGTAAAAAAATTAGAGGTAAGAAATATGGCACTGGTGCATACAGAAATGTAACACCTAAATTAACTGCTGCAGGTTTAACACAGAAACGTGAAGCCTTTGCAAGATTTATGAATTATTTAAATGATGAAGATGAAGATATGCCAAGAATAAATCCAAAAACAATTGATCCTGTAAGAATACAAGAACAATTACTTGGTACACCTTTTGAAAATCCTAAACCAAGATATGATGAAAAAAATTTACCAAAAGAAACTGTCGAGTCTATGTTTGCACAAGACTTCTCCGCAGGATCAGGTAATGTTGAAACTGATAATCAATTAGTTGATTATATACAATCAACTGTACGAAGTTCAGATGAAGCAGATGTTGACCAGGAGTCAAGAAACGTTGAAGCTGAAAGAGCTAGTGTAATGGGTGACGTTGAGCTAGAGAGCCCTGTACAACAAACACCGGCTACCGGACAACAAGTCAATGCTCAACAATTTTCTGCGTTATTTCCAAATGACCCTACAGGAACTGCAATAGCTCAAAGGAGAAAAAATGCCTAAGTCTGATCAAGCACTTCATAAAATTGAAGCTCACGAGAAATTATGCAGAATCATGCAAAAACAAACACACGATAAAATTCACAATCTAGAAAAGACTATCGACAGAATTGAAAAAATTATGTTGACTTCAGCAGGTGTATTAATTACAGGTATGGCTAGTGTCATAATTGTATTAATTACTAGATGAAATTAAACAAAAAATATCCATACAAACATTACAATAGATTTTCAGATACAACTGGTAGGAAGTATTTAGTTGATAATATCAAAGTGCCATCAGTTACCACAATTTTAAGTGCAACCAAAGATAGACGTTTTTTAGATAACTGGAGAAGAAAAGTAGGAGACAAGGAGGCTGACCGAATCATGAAACAAGCGTCCTCTGTAGGAACTGAAATGCACCAGGTACTAGAATACTATCTTACAGGTCAAGGTTATTACAATGCAGCTGAAGATGGCTCAAAACCTAGAATGATGGCAAAGACGATATTAGACAATATCAAATTAGATGAAGTCTGGGGTAATGAAATAAGCCTTGAATATCATAACCAATATGCAGGCACTTGTGATTTAACAGCAATAGCATATGGAAAACCTAGTATTGTTGACTGGAAACAAGCAAATAGGCCAAAAAAAGAAGAGTGGGTAGAGGATTATAAACTACAGCTAGGTGCCTATTATTTAGCCCATACAACGAATTATGGACCCATAGAGCAGGGGGTAATCAGTATATGCACCCGAGACCTCCAATATCAAGAATTTAGGCTCTCAGAGGCTGATTTAAAAGAATATAGTGATAAATTTTTAGAAAGATTAAAAACCTATAATGAACTACAACAACCAGTTTCTTAAGTCTTCTTCTCCTAAAGTTTTTGCAGCAATTTGACCTTTGTTAACAAGTGATTTCATAATAGCCTCATCAAGAGTATCTTTAGCAACTATATCAATATATAAAACACTACCTTTTTGGCCCATTCTATGTGCTCTGTCTTCTGATTGCATTCTTACTTCTAAATTATAATTATTTGAAAAGTAAATAACTGTGTTGCACGCAGTAAGTGTAAGGCCAAAACCACCTGTTGTTGGGTTACCTACAAAAAATCTTACTTTAGAATCATTTTGGAACAGCTCTACAGCTTTTTTCCTATCAGCAACACCTACTTCACCAAAAATACTTACTACAGATTCTTCACCATATCTTGATTTTAATGAATGTATTATTTCATGAATGTTCCATAAATAATTAGCCCAAATGATTATTTTACCATCTGTTTCCTCAATAACTTCGTGGAGAGCTTTGACCTTTTGATCATGAAGTCTAAGCATCTTACCATCATCATCTTTTGTAAAACCATTACACACTTGATGTAATTTAATAATTTCTGTAAGTTTATTAGAGAATGATATTGTACTATCTTCCACTATGGCTAATGCTGAAGTCCTTAGACGATTATATATATTTTTGCTTTCACCTTCGAGTTCAATGTATCTTTTCTGACGTACCTTTGGCTTCAGGTCTAGACATTGGTCTTTTCTTATTCTAGTAGCAAATTGTCTAAGTTTAATTTCTAATTCTTCAAGTCTTTTGTAATATTTAGGCACTGAAATATACCTACCTGAACCCACAGGTATATCTGTCATTTCAGCATATCTATTTCTAAAAGCCAAATAACTGTTAAAACCTAATAATTCTGGACTTAAGAACTGACATTGTGTAAATAAATCTAATGGAGATTTTGTTATTGGGGATCCTGTTAATATACGCTTTATATGGGATACTTTTCCTAGTGCTAAAATGTTTTTTGTTCGTTTTGCTGATCGGTTTTTTATTGTGGTTGATTCATCCAATGTTACAAAATTTAATTTATTTTTAGTTAGGTATTGTGCGCAGGCTTGAAAACCTCTTTTTGTTGATAATGCCTCAACGTTTATTAAAAATATTTTAAGATCTTTTGATTCTTCTAATTTGAAATAATCCTTAGGTTTATCAATGTTCCATTTAAATATTTTATATTTTAATACATCTGGTAAGTGTATTTCAATTTCAGATTCCCAATTTGTATACACAGATTTAGGAGCAATTATTAATACAGTTGTAATTTTTCTTTGTAAGTAAAGATAAGCAATATTATCTATTGTTACTTTAGTTTTACCTGTTCCCATTTCCATAAAATAGGCCCAGTTGTTTTTTTCAGCCGATTCGTTTAATGCATTCCGTTGATGCTCATACGGCTTGGTCTTATAGGGGTATTTCCACATCTTGAAAACTTTTTATATTTTTTTCTTGCAAAGATCAAATGAATAATTTAAGACCCCAACAGGAGGAAAATATGGAAAAGTTAGATATAGAAGCAATGTCTAATATAGACATTAGTAAAGATAACGTTAAGTCTATAACAGACAAATGTAACGAATATAACAAGTTAAAAAAAACCATAGAACAAGAAGAAGAAAAATTATCTCAACTAAAACATAAAGCAAGAGATTTAGAAGAGAGAATAATTCCAGAGATGATGCAGGAAGCAGGTGTATCTTTGTTGAAATTAAGTGATGGTTCTACAGTAGAAGTAAAACCATTCTATGCAGCAAAAATTCCTGAGTCACGTGTTGAGGAAGCCTTTGGTTGGTTAAGAGGTAAAGGTTTTGAGGATATAATCAAAAATACTGTTACCGCTTCATTTAACCGAGGACAAGACAACCAAGTCTCTGAATTAATAAAAGTCTGCGAGGATCATGGATTTAATTATAATAAAAAAGAAAAAGTTGAACCCATGACTTTAAAGGCCTTTGTTAAAGAACAAGTTGAAGCTGGTAAAGAGTTACCTTTTGACTTGTTTGGAGTATACATCGCAAACAAAACGAAAATAACTAACAAATAATAGGTATAATATGAAAATAAAAGACGGACAATCGAACGAAGTGACGATTAAAAAAGAAGCTGGTGCAGTTGCCAATATTAATATTGAGCAATTTGCTGATGCAGGATTTGATAATGTAGACTCAAAAAGTTTAGCATTACCATTTCTTAAAGTTCTTGGGCAATTATCACCCCAAGTAACACAAGGGGATAGTCAGTTTATTGATACTGCAAGACCTGGGATGATTTACAATACAGTAACCGATGAACTTTATAATGGCGCAGAAGGTATAACAGTAATACCTTGTTATTATAAATTAGAATACATCGAGTGGAGAGACAGAGAAAAAGGCGCGGTAGCTCCTGTTTTTGTTTATCCTTTCGATTCGGATATAATGAGTAAAACTACCAGAGGCGATGATGGTAAAGATAGACTAGAAAATGGTAATTATATTGAGGAAACTGCTTCTCACTATGTCATGGTTGTTGAAGAAGATAAATCTTCGACTGCTTTAATTACTATGAAATCAACTCAAAGAAAGAAATCAAAAAAATGGAATTCCATGATGATGTCTTTGAGACAAAAAAGAAGTGATGGGAAAGGTTTTTTTAAACCTGCACCATTTACTCAACGTTACTCACTTAAAACTGTTTTAGAAAAAAACAATTTAGGTTCATGGTATGGTTGGGAAATAGAACACTTGGGTACAGTAGATAGCCAAGACACCATCAAAGCAGCATTTGAATTTTATGAATCTTGTAAAAAAGGTGCTGTTCGAACAAATCACGGTAAAGAAGAACAAGTAGAAAAAACACCATTCTAATATGGACCTACTTGACAACACCCTGGAGGAGTTTATAGAACTCTTCCAGGGCTCTTCTACATATTTTGGTGCTTCAGAACCTCTAGGTCATAAACGAGACAGGGATGGGAAACAAGAATTTAGACATTGGGTAGAGCCAAAACCCATGACCAAAGAACATTGGTCGCAACATTTAAAAGGAGAGAAGTACTATGGATCAGTTCCCATTCGAGATGATAATACATGCAGTTGGGGGGTCATCGATGTTGATCGTTATAATATACAGCATAAGGAAGTTATATCGGTTATACGGAAAAGAAAATACCCACTCGTACCATTCAGATCAAAATCCAACGGACTCCATTTAATATTATTTATTGATGGTGTAGTTCCTGCAGCATCAATGCGTAAAAAATTAATTGAACTTGCATCAGATCTTGGTGTTAACGATACGACTACAGATATTTATCCTGCACAGGACGAAGTTGATTTGACACCTGAGAGTTGGGATCAAAAAAGAAAAGGTAATTTTGTTAACTTACCTTATCAAAAAGCACACATGACAACGAGAGTTGCTATGGATAATGATGCTAATTCTGTAAAGATAGAAAATTTATTTAAGTTTGTATCTGATTATAGACTTACGCCTGCAGAATTTAAAAAGTTAAAAATATTTCAAGATGATGAAACAAAAGATTATCCACCTTGTGTAGTAAATTTTATGAAAAACAAAGTACAAAAAGGTGAGGGTCGTAATGATGCTATGTTTAACGTAGCAGTATTAGGTAAAAAAATTAATCCAGATCCTGTCATGTACCAAGATTGGACTCGTAAAATGATGAACAAAGTTTGTTCAGAAGAATTACATCCAAAAGAATTAGAAAATATATTTAAAGGTGTTGAAAACAAAGAGTATGCTTACAAATGTAAAACATCAATTGCTAGAATGCATTGTTCTTCTAGTACGTGTTTAAGACGTAAACATGGTATTGGTGCTAATGAAGTATTACCTGAGGTTGGTAAATTATTAAAAGTAAATTCTTATCCAGAACCTTATTGGATTTTACCTATCCATGGTAAATCAATTAGACTTTCAACAAAACAACTATACCAACAGCAGTTGTTAGGAGAACAATTATTAAATTATGATATTGTTTGGAGACCTCTTAAACCTACTAAGAGAGATCCAGATCCATATAGGGATTGGTTAGATGAATTATTAACTAACAAACAAGATATGGAAGGTTTTGATGCAGGTGAGGAGAGAGAAGATGTATTTAATTCTAGAATGACTAGATTTTTAGAAGACGTGGAAGATACTACAGAGTTCGATCAAATAGATTCTGGTAACATTTGGAAGGACGAAGTAGAGATGAGATTTAAATTAGAAACCTTTAAATCATTTATGAAAAAAATAGGTTATAATTGGAATGAAAAAGAATGTACTAGTTTTCTTGAGCAAGGAAAAGCTTTGCCTAAGAAGAAGTTTCAAAACATAAGTAGTAGGCATTGGGTTGTACCTGTGCCACAACAAACGGAGCATAAAAATAAAGATGTCAAATTTACTAAAGCAAAAGCTGCGTGGGAAGACAATTAAAATATTTGGACCACCAGGAACAGGAAAAACTGAAAACTTACTTAAAAGGGTTAAGAGGTACTTGGAGAAAGGTTACTCTCCAGACGAAATTTGTTATGTATCATTTACTAACAAAGCTGTTAACGAATGTGTTTCAAGGGTTCGACAAAAGTTTAAAGGCTATGATGAAGATGCTTTCTCATATTTTAGAACACTACATTCTTTGGCCAGACAACAGTTTGCTGAAATTCCCGTATTAGATCCTAAAGCTGACATGCTGATGTTTCATACACAATATGGCACTGTCAAGGTAGGCTACAAAGATACTTGGGATGATCAAAAAGTATATAATAATTGGTCGCTTCAAATATATGACAGGGCAAGAAACATGAAAGTAGATCCTGTATGGCTGTATAAACAACAAACTAGGAAAACAGTTAGACTACAGCAATTTAAATCTATCATTGCAGGGTATCAAGAATTTAAAACAATGGAGATAGAGGGCGGGCACCGTGCACCGGATAGGTTAGATTTTACTGATATGGTAGAAAAATTTATTAATGATGGCCTAGTCATACCTTTTAAAGTTTTAATGGTAGACGAAGCTCAAGATTTAACACCTTTACAATGGGATATGGTGGTTAAGATCGCAGGTTCAGTAGAAAGAGTTTATATTGCAGGAGATGATGATCAAGCCATTTATGAGTGGAATGGTGCTGATGTTAATTTATTTCAAACGTTTCCTGGTAAATCTTTAGTATTAAAAAAGAGTGTAAGATTAAATAAAAACATTCATTTTTTTTCTAAATGTTTATTAAATTCTATGGGTGAAAATCGTATACAGAAAGAATTTTATTCTAATGGTAAAGAAGGTTATGTGTATCGTTGGAATGGTTTAAAAAAAGTGCCTTGGGATATGGATGGTAATTGGATGGTGTTAGCTAGAATTAATGATGTAAAAAAAGAACTCCAACAGGAGGCCAGGAACCTTGGCCTGTACTATCAAGATCAAAAAAACAATAAATCTTTTGACCCTAATCAATTCGCAGCTATTAATTATTGGAAAAAAATTTGTGATGGTGGTAGTATTACTAGAGAGGAAGCTACAACAATGTATGAGTTTTTGTTAAACATTGATCACGGCTACCGGTCAACGGACAGTAAAAAATGGAGTTTTGCACATCCAAATCAAGTGTTTACATTTGATGAATTACATTTAAGGTGTGGTATGCGTGATGAAAAAGGTTCATGGAATCAAGTGTTTAAGAGAAAATTTAAAGATAAAGACAAACATTATTTTCAAAAACTTATGAATGAAGGTGTAGATTTAAGTCAGCCACCAAAAATTATTATAGATACAATACACCAGGTAAAAGGTGGTGAAGCAGATAATGTTGTCCTGGCGAGCAAATGTAATTTCCCATCACATTATGAGAAAAAAAATTTAACAGAAAAAATAAAAGAACTTAGAGTTTGGTACACAGGTGCTACTAGATCTAAAAGTACGTTACATCTGTTAGGTACTTATCATCAATATAATTTTCCATTAGGAAAATATTATAAACAATATGAGGCTAATTATGTCAGATAAAGATATGTTTGAAGAAGCATTTCCACAAGATAAACAAGTTGGAGGATCTCACTATAAATTTTTTACGATTCAACCATATGAATTTATTGCTAAAAATAATCTTTCATTTTTTCAGGGGAACGTTGTAAAGTATGTTTGTAGATATTTACACAAAAACGGAATTGAAGATTTACAAAAAATAAAACATTATTGTGATTTAGAAATTTTAAAAATAAAAGATGGCCAAAAGAAAAAGTAAATTAGTCATGTGTGAGCGTTGTGATAGCGTGGCTGCAGTAATTGTTCACGAATATAATTATTACTGTGCTGACTGTGCTTTATTTGAATTAAATATACCTTTTAAAAAAGCAATTTCTATAGAAGATGCAAACTTAAGTAGAAAAAAACAATGACACATCAATTAAATTTTATATATAACGACAGTGATTGGATTGCTCCCGCAGAGTATCCTGATTTATCTAAAGCAACAGAAATTGCAATCGACTTAGAAACTAAAGATCCAAACATAAAAACTAAAGGACCAGGATGGGCAACGTTTGATGGACACATCGTAGGATTTGCAGTTGCTGCACTTGGACAACAATGGTACTTTCCAATTGCTCATGATGCTGGTGGGAACATGGATCTGTCGATAACCTGCGCATGGATGCAAGATGTTTTAAAAACAGATGCAACTAAAATATTTCACAACGCAAGTTATGATGTTGGTTGGTTACTTGTAAATGGATTTGAAATAAGAGGTAAGATAGTTGACACCATGATTGCTGCTGCATTAATTAATGAAAACAGATTTAGTTTTAGTTTAAATGCGTGTGCTAAAGATTATTTAGGTGAAATTAAAAATGAAACGTTTTTGAACGAAAAGGCTAAAGAATGGGGAATTGACCCAAAAGCTGACATGTGGAAGCTGCCTGCGGGCTACGTAGGCTTCTATGCTGAGCAAGATGCAGGCCTAACCTTACGTTTATGGCAAGTGCTAAAAACAGAGCTATCTAAGCAGTCTCTACACGATGTATGGGAAATGGAGATGGAATTATTGCCTATTTTAATAGATACGAGACGTAGAGGAATAAGAGTTGACGAAGAGAAGGCTTCTCTGCTAAAAAAAGAATTCAAACAAAAAGAGTCTGAGGTTTTATCAAGTATAAAATCTCAGACCACACTTGATGTAGATATCTGGGCAGCAAGAAGTGTTGCTCAAGTGTTTGATCGAATAGGTGTTGAGTACCCACGAACAGCGAAAACTGACGAACCAAGTTTTACACAAAACTGGTTAGTAAATTGTGATAACCCAATAGCGCAACTAATAAGACAAGCAAGAGAAATAAATAAATTTCATTCAACATTCATAGATTCCATACAACGTTATGTGCATAAAGGTAGAATACATTCCGAAATAAATCAACTAAGATCTGACCAAGGTGGAACAGTATCTGGAAGATTATCATATTCTAATCCTAACCTACAACAGATCCCGGCACGTAATAAAGAATTTGGAGATAAAATTAGAAGTTTGTTTCTGCCTGAAGAAGGTAGACAATGGGGTAGTTTCGACTACTCACAACAAGAGCCTAGGCTTGTTGCTCACTACGCTGCATCGGTCAATGATAATTTTGAAGGTGCAGCGGAGTTTATTGAAGCTTATAAAAATGAATCTGCTGACTTCCATCAGATAGTAGCTGATATGGCAGGTATCACTAGAACACAAGCTAAAACAATTAATCTTGGACTATTTTATGGTATGGGAAAAGCCAAATTAGGTAAAGAATTGGGTATCACAAAAGATAGAGCAGAAGCTCTTTTAAGACAATATGGAGAAAGAGTACCATTTGTTAAGAAATTAGCTACAGATGTATCTAGCTCTGCCTCTAAATATGGCTTTATTCGAACAATAGGGGGTCGTAGATGCCGATTTGACATGTGGGAGCCTGCTACCTTCGGAATGAACAAAGCAATGCAATATGAGGAGGCTAAGGCCATTTATGGTAATAACATCAGAAGGGCTTTTACCTACAAAGCTTTAAATAGATTAATTCAAGGATCTGCTGCAGACCAAACAAAACAAGCAATGATTAATTGCTACAAGGCAGGTTTTAAACCTTTATTACAAATTCATGATGAACTTTGTTTTTCAATCAATGAGGAATCTGACATTACTGCCGTAAAAGAACTAATGGAAAATGCGATTGATACTTTAAAAGTCCCATCAAAAGTAGATATTGCACTTGGTAGATCTTGGGGTGAGGCCAAAGAATAATTTAGAGCGCAGAAGTCTTAAGGTAAAAGTTTAATTTTTTTTTTAAGCTAGATTAAAACTTAACTAGCTATGTCTAAAAGACCCTTTTTAGCGTCTTCGACACTTTGATCATTAATCTTTTTTCTTAAATCTTTGATCTTTATGTCTATCCACTTCATGTCGGTAGTCACTCTACCCTGTGCTAACGCTTGTGTTGCCCATTTGGACTCCAACTGAAGTTTCTCCGATATTAACTTTTGTAGCATCTCGGTTTATCTCCTCAAAGGTTAAGAAAAGGACATTGGGATCATGGAAACCAGGGCCTTCTCTTTCTGTTACGTCACCTGAGTCAACCTTCTTTACAAAATCCTCAAGCACGGCCTTATCGTTCTCAGCCTCAAGCATCTCATCGACATATATATTTTTATAGTTTGCTTGGACGCGATATAGCTTCATGAGGTATTATATATCAAAATGTGACGTTATTGCAATACTAAGCTGTATCAAGGGGTCTGCACTCAAATCTAATGGCTAATTTTTCATTATTTATTCGATCTAAACCGTAATTTTCATCTTCAACAAGTAATTTTAGAGTTTTTTGAGATACTGCATAACCTGCTATTGCACAATCGTAATGATTTGTGAACTGATAACCTGGAATATGTGGATCCATACACTTACTAGTTATCATGCTGCATAAATGTAATATTAAAATGTACTTCATTATCCTATATTATCCTACCTTATTATTTACTTGCATATCCCATGAAAATGTTTATATAAGAACACACTATTAAGTGTAACAAAGAGGAGGCCTTATGGCAATAACAACAAAGTGCGACTCATCAGTGTTTTTGATTTGGAGTGAGAAGATAAATCATATTTTATCACGGCTACCGAAAACTACTATTGATGGCCAACCGTTGGAATATCAAGACGATGAGTACCAAGATACGATGAAAAAACTGCAACAGTGTTCAATGAATTTTGAAGACATGCCGATTTATCCTATCAATGAAACCATTGCTAATAAACTTATACAAGATCAACAGAGGGGAGCCGATGAAAGACCTGATATTTAGTATGATGTTTATTGCATTACTAACCATTATCCCTGCAAAAGTTTTATTATTTATTTTTGCATCACTGGGATATTTAATGTTCTATTAACCAAGGAGGAAAAGATATGAACAAACCAATACATAATAAATTTTTTGAAACTACTAATTATAGTAAGTTCAAAAAGACTAGAGGTAACAGACCTGTAGATGAAGCACACGTACAACAACTTAAAAAGTTGATCGAAGAAAAAGATTTGTACGATCCAATACGTGTAAATAAAAACATGGAAGTCATTGACGGCCAACATACATTGGAAGCTAGAAAACAATTAGATCTAAAGATTCCATATATCATTATGGACTCTGATGATCCTTTGGATGTAGCACGTCTTAACACAGGTCGTAAGAACTGGTCCATGGAAAATTATTTGGATCAACACTGTGCAAGAAATAAAATGGATTACCGAATCTGTAGAAATAAAATGCAACAATACGGAATTAATGTTGCAGAGATGGTAGTTCTTTTATTAAAGCAAACTTCACTGTGGGCAAGAATCAGTAATGATTTTAAAACAGGACGATTTGTAATTCCTGCTGGAGGTATTGAGCATGCAGATCGTATTGGATCTCAATTGATGCAACTTAAAAAATACTTTTATGGTATGGAGTCTACTAAGAACAAAAGATTCAAACGTTCAATGGTGGTGTCTTATATTGTAGCTGACAAACATCCTAAGTTTGATCATAAAAGATTTAAAATTGCTTGTAAGAGTAAATCATCGTGGTTTTTAACAGGTACTTCTACTTCTGATTACATTGCCATTATTGAAAGAATCTACAATGCAGGTTTGACTCAAAAAAATAAAATAAATTTAGTTGAGTTTTATAAATCTAAAGAGTATCAAGAAAAATAGGAGAAACAATGGACGTAAACAAATGGAAATCAATTGCTGTTGATATCGAATCATACACAATTATTAGGGCTATGGGGGAGAATGGCCTTAGAAACCCAGGCAACATGATCAAAAAAATGGTATCTGACTCTATAAAAAAGATAGCTAAAAAAGAAGGTGTTGCTGAAGTTAAAATGAAAGAGAATTTGCTGAACCAAGGAAAGAAACTCTTGAAGTAAGTAATAGACACTTAGATGTGCATCGGTTGGTGTTGGAAAGGGCCCGCGAGAGTGGGCCTTTTTTTTACTTGCAATCAAAATAAAATTAACTTATTAATTTAATTGTATTCCTAAGCCTAAATGAAATAAGTGGGGCTTTCAAAACACTTTATTTTCATAGAACAATTAACACTCAATTTAACTTTAATAAAAAGGATTATTTTGTGGGTAAAGCTATTAAAAAGAGTAGCGAAGAAGCATTAAACCAGGCGTTGGACAAGCTAGTTATGGTATGTCCAAATAAGAAAACTTATGATGAGTTAACTAGTTTGATGTTTCAATTGTATTGTGGAAATGACTTTGGTTTAGGAAATTTCAGTCTTTCTTTCCTTGATAAAATCGAGGATCGATGGCGATCAGGACGTAAAGCTG
>WLWG01001139.1_pt1 | contig 24994 bp, 22 predicted proteins | sample 6712871 | NCBI WGS metagenome assembly WLWG01 (sample SAMN12718693, study PRJNA515312) | sponge metagenome | isolation source: marine sponge | host: Mycale hentscheli | place: New Zealand: South Island, Marlborough, Capsize Point | collected 2003-05-01
GGTGTCGAGCCACAGACTGAAACGGTTTGGCGTCAGGCAGATAAATATAAAGTTCCGCGAATAGCCTTTATCAATAAAATGGATCGCGATGGGCAGGACCCGTTCGATTTGCTCGATGAGATTGAGCAGCGATTAGCATTGGATGTTACGCCGGCGAGTTGGCCCATTGGCATGGGGCGGCATTTTCTGGGCTGTTATGACCTATTAAACGACCGATTGGTTTTGGTGGCCCGATCCAAAGGGGAGCGGCCAGATCAGGGAACTGTGTGCAAGGGGCTGGATGACCCGCAACTGGATGAGTTGCTTCCGGCTGACGCGGTTGCAAAGTTGCGTGAAGAGGTCGAGATGGTGCGGGGGCTGTGTCCACCGTTTGATCGTCAGGCCTACCTGGAAGGAACATTGACGCCGGTTTGGTTCGGTAGCGCGGTCAATAATTTTGGCGTTCAAGAGTTGCTTGAAGGGCTGTCGAAATTGGCACCTCCGCCAAGAACACAACCGACTGTCGAGAGGGCGATTACGCCCGACGAAAAGAAAGTGGCAGGGTTTGTATTCAAGATTCAAGCCAACATGGACCCAAAGCATCGCGATCGAATCGCGTTCTTCCGGCTAAGTTCTGGTCATTTCAAGAAAGGCCAGAAACTGCTGCATGTCCGTTCGGGTAAAACCCTCACCATCCATAATCCCGTCCTGTTCCTGGCTCAGGACCGAGAGACCGCAGAGGAAGCCTGGCCCGGGGACATTATTGGTATCCCCAATCATGGGAACTTGCGGATTGGCGACGCACTGACAGAAGGTGAGAAACTTCATTTTACGGGGATTCCAAGTTTTGCGCCTGAACTCTTGCAGGCAGCCCGACCAGAAGACCCCATGAAGGCGAAGCATTTAGGCCGGGCACTGCAGCAACTTGCAGAAGAGGGGGCCGCCAGTGTGTTTAGACCCCGTATAGGATCAGACTGGATCGTCGGTGTTGTCGGCGGCCTGCAATTCGAAGTTATGGCCGACCGCATTCGCACAGAGTACGACGTGCCCGTGCACTTCGAATCCACATCCCTATACACCGCACGTTGGATTGAGGCGGACGACCCGGCCATGGTCAAACAATTTATCGACAAGAACGAGGCGAGCGTTGGTCAGGATCATGATGAAGCCCCAGTGTTTTTGGCTCGAAATGCATGGCATATGGGTAAGGCTGAGGAAGATTGGCCAAAAGTCAAATTTCGTAAAACCAAAGAACAGCTACACTAACGCCGTTCGTACAGACGAGGAGGATACGATGCAGATCGAAAGAACAGACGTTGGCGAAATCATGAGCCAGGCCGTTGTGCACGGAGACATGATTTATCTTGCCGGTCAGGTGTCCTCAGTCGCCGCAGATGTAGCAGGCCAAACACAGGGTGTTCTCGATAAAATTGATACGCTTTTGGCGAAGATTGGAGTGCAGAAAACCCGAATCCTTTCGGCGACAATATATCTCGCTGATATTTCAACATTTACAGAAATGAATGACGTCTGGAAAAAATGGGTGCCGGTTGGTGCGGCGCCGGCGCGGACGACAGTTGAAGCCAAGCTTGCAATGCCTGAATTCTTGGTAGAAATCACGGTCGTGGCCTGCCGTTAGGCACGTCCCTATCCTTGCTGTAGTCTGGTAGCGAAACCGAAATGGGTTAGTTGCCGCCACTATGCACATACTTTCTGATGTTATTATTCTTTTAGCGGCTGGTGTATCCGTTGTTGCCCTTTTTCAGTGGCTCGGATTTGGTGCGGTCCTCGGCTACCTGGTTGCTGGAAGCCTAATCGGTCCATACGCATTCGGCCTTATCACAGAAACAGAAATCGTCACCCTTCTCGGCGAGTACGGGGTCGTTTTCTTACTTTTTATTATTGGCTTGGAGCTACCGCTCGAACGCATTCGAGTGATGCGGGGTCCTATATTTGGCCTGGGTCTGGTTCAAATACTATCAACGGCCGTTGTAATTTTTCTGATTGCCCTTTGGATTGATATTCCGGTTGCCGCGGCTTTGTTGCTCGGTGCCGCTTTGTCGCTGTCATCTACAGCGGTTGTCTTGGCTCTGCTGTCGGATCAGGGGCGTTTGACCACCCGCATGGGCCGGAGTGTGTTTGGTGTTCTCCTCATGCAAGATCTGGCCGTTGGCCCGCTATTGGCCGTCGTGGTTGCGGCAGGTGTCGGCGGTGCTTCGTTCGCCGCGACGTTAGGAATGGCAGGCGTAAAGATGATCGCAGCAATTGCCATCATTCTTGGTCTTGGTCGATGGTTGCTAGAGCGCGTATTCATCACGATCAGCAGCGTGCGCAGCACAGAAGTTTTTGCAGGCTTCACCTTACTCGTGCTCTTAAGCGCTGCCGCGTTGACCGAGTACAGCGGGCTTTCGCTTGCCTTTGGGGCGTTGCTGGCTGGGATGTTGTTGGCGGACACGCCATTTCGTCATCAAGTCGCTGCCGAGATATTACCCTTTAGAGGCCTTCTGCTGGGTCTATTTTTTATGGGCGTCGGCATGGGGATCGATATCGATCTTGTGCTTCAGAGAAGTGGTGATATCGCGTTGTTGGTCGCGAGCCTAATGACACTGAAGGCTCTTATGGTGTTCGTTGTTGCACGGATATCTGGACTTACGACAATCGAGGCCGCTGAATCTGGCGTGTATCTGTCGCAAGGCGGTGAGTTTGCGTTTGTGTTGCTCGCTGCAGGTGGGAGTTCTGGACTTGTTGAGGGGCCAATGGTGCAAGTGATTGCTGTTGCAGTCGCTCTCTCCATGCTGGTTACTCCACTTCTCGCGCGTATTACTGCCTTTCTAATTGCCCGCTGGGAGTTGGCAACAGTTGTCAATGTGGATGCAGTAGAAGAAGAGATAGGTGAGCTACGGGACCATATTATAATTATCGGCGTTGGCCGGGTTGGCAGAGAGGTTGCGTTACGACTTCAAGACGCTGATCGACTCTACGTTTGTCTTGATCTTGACCCCCATGCCATCGCTGTTGCACGGCAAGCTGGCATATCGGTATTTTTTGGCGACGCTACTCGCCCTGAAGTATTGTATGCGGTCGGCTTGAATCGAGCTCAAGCCGTGGTCATAGCCATCGATGATCCACACTGCGCTGTCCAGATGATGAATTTAGTGAAGTACATTCTTCCTGATCTTACAGTTTACGCACGGGCTCGTGACGCTCAGCATGCCAAAACCCTAGAGAAGGCCGGTGCAGCTTCAACCGTGCCTGAGGTTATCCCGACAGCAACACAGCTCGCGGACCTGGCGCTTAAAAATTAAAGATACGTATTTTCATGTACACGCATGGACTTTACGGAATAGCGGAGCTCGGCATAGGCTAGCGGCCATGGTACCCAAACCGAAAATTGATCAGAAGGCCCTACGTAAGGAGCTAGAACAGCGGAAGTCCGAACTCATGGAGACAACTGAGTCGACGACCGGAGACCGGCAACCTGTTGAGTTAGATCAGACTGTGCAAGGACGACTATCGCGAATAGACGCTCTACAGCAGCGAGAAATGGCGCTGGCTACTCAGCGAAGGCGTGAGGTTGATCTCACCCGCATTGAAGCTGCCCTAAAGCGGCTTGATACGGATGACTACGGATACTGCGCGAGCTGTGACGAAGACATAGCTATTGGACGGCTGAAGGCAGACCCGGCCGAGCCCTTGTGCGTGGAGTGCGCGACTGACGCGCGACGATAAAAGTGAGTTCAGGCAGCGACTTTTAGATAGTGGACGCTGAATAGGTTGTTTTTATCCGTCCAGGTGCGGTCTGGCTCAAATCCTGTTTCCCGCCCGATGTCGTGAAACTCGTCGATGTCGTATTTGTGGGAATTCTCGGTGTGAATGCTTTCATCTTTTTGGAAAGCAAAGGGTGTTCCATTTATAGAAATAACTTGTTCTTTGAGGCTGACCAGATGCATTTCTACGCGTCCCTTGTCTTCGACATACCGTGCATCATGGATAAAATTATCGAGGTCAAATGTTCCACCAAGCTCTCGATTAATCCGAGCAAGAAGGTTTAAGTTGAATTCAGCGGTAACACCCCGTTGATCGTTGTAGGCAGCCTGCAACATCTTTGGATCTTTTTTCAAGTCGACGCCAATGACCAGCCCGCCACCATCGCCGAGCATTCCCGCAGCCATGGCAAGGAAGTCATGCGCTTCAGTTTTTGAGAAATTGCCAATCGTAGAACCCGGGAAGAACCCAGCCTTAGCTCCTTGATCAACCACATCGGGGAGGTCAAAGGACCTTGTAAAGTCTGCACAAACCGGAATAACGTCAAGGTTGGGATAATCTTCTGCGATAGATTCTGCCGCTCCAAACAGGTGTTCGCGGGAAATATCGACGGGAACGTAGCTCGCCAGACCTTTGGCTGCGTTTAGTAGGATACGTATTTTAACGCTGGAGCCTGACCCAAATTCGATTAGATGCTGTCCGTCGACCAACTCCGCGATCTCGCCTGCCTTGTCCGATAGTAGTCCAACCTCTGTTCGCGTCGGATAATATTCATCAAGAGTGCATATCTTGTCGAATAGCGCGGAACCAGTGGCATCGTAAAAGTATTTGGGTGAGAGGGATTTTTGTTTTTGCGATAAGCCTTCAATGACATCCTTAAGAAATTGGTTATCACTGCTGTGATCTTCAGCGCCCAACATTAGATATCCTCCGCCAAACGTACACCGGCGAACATCCATCGCTGATGGGGGTAAAAGAAGTTTCTATAACTCTTACGTATGTGACCGGCTGGCGTCGCGCAACTGCCACCACGCAGCACCATTTGATTAGACATGAATTTGCCGTTGTACTCACCAACAGCGCCTGTGGCTGCCTTGAAACCGGGATAGGGCACATAGGGTGACTGAGTATATTCCCATGCATCCCCGACCATTTGGACTAAGCCTTCAGTACTCGCAGCTGGCGTTGGCCGCAGAGCACCGCTCGAAAGTAGATTGCCATCCATAGGCACGTTCTCTGCGGCTGCTTCCCATTCGGCCTCGGTCGGAAGGCGCTTGCCTGCCCACGCGGCAAAGGCATCGGCCTCGTAATAGCTGATGTGGCACACGGGCGCATCGAGATTGAGCGGCTGCCTCCCACGAAGGCCGAAGGCGGACCATTGGTTCGAAGGGTCCTGTTGCCAATATAAAGGGGCGTTCCAGCCGTTGTTCTGAACATGAGACCAGCCGTCAGCTAGCCAAAATTCCGCACGTCTATATCCGTCATCATTGATAAAATTTAGCCACTCTCTATTGGTGACCTGGCGGTTCGCCATACGATACGGACGCAGAATGACCTCATGCTGAGGGCTCTCGTTATCAAATGCGAACTCTGTCTCTGTCGCGGCCTTAAAACCGATCTGGGTTATTCCGCCCGGAAAACTGATCCAGGCCTGAGAAACGGCGTCATGGGCGGGAAGGGGGGTTGTTCCGGCGTAGGCTGGCTCAAGGGGGCTGCACGAGAAGGCATGTAGGATATCCATTAAGAGCAGTTCTTGGTGCTGCTGTTCGTGATGAATGCCCAATGTGAGGGTGGGATTGATCTCGGCCCAAGTATCGTCGCTGCAGTTCTCGATCAACGCAATTACAGACTCATTCACATGTGATCTGTATTTGCTTACGTCTTCAGCGCTTGGACGGGTTATAAGACCGCGTTCGGGCCGCGGATGCCTGGCTCCAATGGCTTCGTAATATGAATTGAAGAGGTATCCGTAATTTTTGTCGAATAGCTCGTGCCCGCCCATTTTTGAGATCAAAATGAATGTTTCGAAGAACCATGACGTATGCGCTCGGTGCCACTTTGCAGGGCTAGCATCGGGCATGGATTGGATCGTCTGATCTTCAGCTGAAAGCGGGGCAGCGAGAGCGTCAGTTAAGGCCCGTGTTTCCTCGAAGCAGGCAAGAACCTGGCTACGGGAACCACTGGGTGCTGTCTCCGGTTTTATTGAGGGGACAAAGGACATGCACTTCCCCTTTTCTTTTTCTATTCGCGGAACGGCGCACCCTAGCCGATGGAAATCGAAAACGGAACCGCGAGCCTCTATTAGTTCGGTGTTTCAGCTACGAGTAAAAAGATAAGGGAAGCACAACCCATTGATAAGTATACAGAAAGATAGGTTGTCAGTAGGCGCTCTACATATAAGACTTATCTAATATATCTTTACAGAACCTCGGTTTTAGTCTAGTATCCCCTTCCATGACGGTGCTCAGTATTGAGGTCGTCGTTCCGGTTCGACCCTCGGGTGGACCATAACATTCGGTCATGTTGCTCAAGGAGGATATGACAATGACAGCCAGAGTCCGGCTCTGTTTTCGACACATTTTAGTGCGAGCGACCGCTTTTTAGCGCGCCCCGCTCTGTTTTTCTGCCTCGCCCTAATGGGTTGGGCACAACGTATGTGTGAAGGAAACATCCAATGACATCGACAACTCTTCCAATTTTGGCGTCCGACCGCGGCCTGTCCGCGTATATGCAGGACATCAAGCGCTTCCCACTTCTCGAGAAAGAAGAGGAGTTCATGCTAGCGAAACGTTTAGTGGAGCATGATGATACTGAGGCGGCGCATAAAATGGTGACCAGCCATCTACGCTTGGTCGCTAAAATCGCCATGGGCTATCGTTTTTACGGCCTACCTGTATCCGACCTTATTTCAGAGGGAAATGTTGGGCTGATGCGGGCTGTTAAGAAATTTGATCCCGATCGCGGATTTCGTCTCTCTACATACGCGATGTGGTGGATCAAAGCGGCCATCAACGAGCACGTGTTGAATTCCTGGTCCCTGGTTAAGCTAGGCACTGTGGCTGCCCAGAAAAAGCTGTTTTTTAATTTGCGCAAACTCAAGGCCAAGCTGAACATTTATGAAGATGGCGACCTTAGTTCCGAAGCTGCGGATGATATTGCTGAGCGTTTGGACGTAAGCACTACAGAAGTGCACAATATGAACAGACGGTTATCGAGGTCAGACGCCTCGCTCAACGTCCCTGTTGGTGAAGATGGAGACCTTGATCGCATTGATTTGTTGATGTCCGACACACCAGATCAAGAAACCGTGTTGGCTGAGGAAGAAGAGCGTACTGTTGGTCATTCACTTCTGCGCACAGCTCTGACCACCTTGAATGACCGCGAACGCCGCATCATAGAACAGCGTCGCTTGGCCGAAGAGCCGCGCACGCTGGAAGATCTCGGAGTTGAATACGGTATCAGCCGTGAGCGAGTTCGCCAGATCGAAAACCGTGCTTTTGAGAAGTTGCAAGATGCGGTTCGAGCGGCGGCCGAGAAACTAGATGAAAACGCCAAGGAGCCAATGTCTTTGTTGACGGCTCCCGCGTAACATCCAATTGCCAGCAGGCTTTCAATATTTAGGGTGGCGGAGTTTCTTCGCCGCCCTTTTTATTGGTCGCATCGCTATCTTGGACAAATGGCTGAATTAATAGGTACTTTAGCCTTACAGCCCGTTCATCACGAAAGGTCGGCAATCCTAGGGTCATCGCCGTTTGACCGTCGCCCGGCTCATCGATGTAGGTGCCGAATAGGCGGTCCCACCACGGAATATTGAATCCAAAGTTACTATCTGTTTCCAATGGCCGAACCGAATGGTGCACGCGATGCATGTCCGGTGTCACGAGAATGAGGCGCAATGCTGTATCCAGTTTGAGCGGCAGGGCGAGATTAGAATGATTGAACATAGATGTTGCGTTCAAAACGATCTCAAAAATAATTACTGCAATTGGCGGCGCGCCGAGTGCGTAGACGGCGATTATTTTCAATATCAACGACAGCAACAGTTCCAATGGGTGAAAACGTAGGCCGCTGGTTACATCGAGATCCATGTCAGTGTGGTGCATGCGGTGTAAACGCCATAATAGCGGGACACTGTGGAATAGCCGGTGTTGTCCATATATCCAGAGGTCAAGTATTAGAAAAGCGAGAACGCCTGCAAGAAACGGTGGCGTGTCGACGATGTTGAATAAACCAATATCCTGGCGTTGCGCCCACACGGCGACACCAACAGGCGCGATGGGTAGTATGGCGCGTGCTAAAATGGATCCTGTGACGAGAATACCCAGGTTTCCAATCCAGCGGCCCGCGCGCTCAAGTGTTCGTGTCCGGCGTGGCAGAAGGGTTTCGCAAACCGCAAACAAGATAAGCAGAATTCCAAATATGAACGGGCGCGGGAGAGGGTCGTCAGCGATGATCATGAGGTCTCTGATAGCGGCTGTATGCGCGCGCATACAACCCCTAGCTGGACTGCAGTTCGGTAAAATTGACAAGGCCAGTCACTCCAACCCCTTGTTTTTTCAGTGTTAGCATGGTGTAAATGGATCAAGTCGAAACCTTTGCGGGCTTGCGATATTGGCTCGTTTTGGCACTACCCTGTGTCTTTTTGGGGGCCGGTCCGGCATGACCAAGACCATTCTTATTGTTGAAGATAATGATCTGAACATGAAATTGTTCAATGACCTCCTTGAGGCGCACGGATACGTCACGTTGCAAACCAAGGATGGGCGCCAGGTCATGGATTTGACGCGTAAGCAGCGCCCCGACCTCATTCTCATGGACATTCAGTTGCCTGAGATATCAGGCTTAGAAATAACGAAAATGCTTAAGGCAGACGACGATCTGAAAGTTATTCCTGTTATCGCGGTCACAGCGTTTGCGATGAAGGGTGATGAAGAGAAAATTAGAGATGGGGGCTGCGACGGATATATCGCTAAGCCGATCTCAGTTTCCAGCTTCTTGCAGACAATTTCCAAGTACCTGGATGCCGCATAGCTGTTAGCGCCGTCTACGCTGGCATCACGGCAATATCTGGTCTATTCGCTAATTTATGGACGCGGGCTGTGGCGAGTTGGTCCGATACCATTCTTGGCCGGTTATTTGATTTTCGTTTCCTTGAAAATCACGTGCTTCCGGACCTTCGGGTCGTATTTCCGCACTTCCATTTTCTCCGTAATGGTCCGGGGATTCTTCCGTGTTGTATAGAAGTATCCGGTGCCCGCTGTGCTTTCGAGCTTGATTTGAATAGTCGCCGATTTGGCCATGTTCGGTCTCGCGGAAAACGTTAAGAGTGAAGCGCGGCAACATACTCTGCCTCGCCCCAGTGTCAAGCCTGTGTTGCTTGATTGGTCTAGGGCTAGGGTTCCTTTTTGGCTGCACTGGTGGCTGTCAGGCCGACGGCCTGCGCGTACAAGGAATCCTTTAATATCAGCTTCCTAGCCAAAGCTAGGTCGACTGAGGTCTCAGGCCGCACCTGTGCTGGGCAGTGACTTCGTAGGCTAGCCCGGGCCTCTACATCATTGGGCGCCACGGTTCGCCAATCAGCCTTCAACGCGGCTATTCGGCTGCTGGTTTCCTGCCACTGTATCAGAGCGTCATCGACCGGTCCCTGGAGGCCACTTGTGCAGATCATGGGAAGGACACCCAGGTCCTCGATCGCGTAGCCTGACGGGGCATGAAAACGTGACCAGGTTAAGGTGATCTCTCCATCGTTGGGCAGGCGGACAACGGTTTGGACAGTTCCTTTGCCATATGAAGAGGTTCCGACGATTAACCCACGCCCTGTGTCTTGAATGGCTGCCGCTACGATCTCTGCAGCAGACGCTGAGCGACTATCCACGAGAACAACGATTGGCCGTCCTCCTGCGATGTCGCCTTCAAAGGCTTGGTAGCGCTGTATAGATTCGGGGTGTCGGCCGCGTGTGGATACGATCCGGCCGGTCTCCATAAAAAGGTCGCTCACGGTAACGGCTTGGTCGAGTAGTCCCCCGGGGTCACCTCGCAGATCCAGAATGACCCCAGAGATGGATGAGTCGTCGACCAACGCCTTCGTCAGCAGTGACTCAACCGTCTGACTGGTTTGTTGATTGAAACTATGAATTTCGATGACAGCGACGCTGTCCCGCACTGTAATTTCAACGGTTTGGGGAACAATCAAGCTTCTAACAACGGATATGGCTTTGGCCGGCTGAAAGCCCGGGCGAATCACCGAGAACGTTGATTTTGATCCAATCGGGCCGCGAAGAATCCGGCGAATAGTCCAACTTCGTTTGACCGCAAGTGAAACCCCGTCGACATGGGTGATAAGATCACCGACCATTAGCCCAGCCGTCTCAGCTGGCGCGCCAGGTTGTAAGCCTTGGACTTCTAAGCCGAGGTCGCTGCTAATATATCTTAGACCGATTCCGCCAAAACCATTTCTTGTCTCGCGATTAGACCGTGCTTGCAGTCTGCCAGCGTATCGAGAATATGGATCAAGATCGTCAAGCGCGGCATCGAAAAATGCTGCGTAGATCTGCTCCAAGTCAGCGCCACCAATCAGGTCCGATCTCCGTCTAGCGCCGATGACGGAGCCGTGGAAGAGATCTAACCACGAGTTCGCAACTTGGTCGGTCGGTTTAGCTAAGTCTGAAACGAGTGTGCTGCCGATGTAAGTTTGTACGCGGTCATCGGCATCTATTATTGAGAACAAGGGGTCAATGTCAGCGAGCCCGGTTATACCAGTGAGGACGAATCGCCCAAGATGCGGTTGCTCAAGGGCCCGGGCCGATATTTGCGTAAGGCCGTGGGATAGAACGCGATTTGACTCCCTCAACTCGAAACCTTCGACGACGTTGCGGTCTTTCGGCCAGTTGTTATTTGACACGACCCCGTTTGACGCGCAGGCCGATACAAGAACAAGCACCGCAGCTGTGCTTAGTGTTTTGATCGTGGATTTAGAAGGCCGCCTATTCACACTCAATATCCAATTTCCAGGGGGTAACTGGAGAAGGAAATCATACGAACCTGGAGCCCTTCGCGCACGCCAAAAATCGAAAGAACTAACGGCGAGACTTCTTACGCTTTGATTTTCCGCCAGTTCGTCGGGGTTTTCCTGGTTTCGTGCTGCCCGGGTTGTTCTGGCGACCTTGCTTGGATGATGTTTTGCCAGCCTTTTCGCGCAGAGGCGTGTGCTCAATGTAGTTAAAAACCAAGCTTCCAGTCATGGCGTCCGCTTCAGATAGCGATACGGTAATGAGGTCGCCAACCGAGAACGCCATTCCAGAATGCCGACCCGCTAACATATGAATGTCTTCAAAGACCTCATAATAGTCGGATGGCAGGCGTTTGATTGGCAAGATGCCATCTGCACCTGTTTCATCCAAGGTGATGAATAGGCCAAAACGACTGACGCCGTTGATTCTGCCGGCAAACGTTGCTCCAACGCGATCAGATAAGAAAGCGGCGGTGAAACGATCAACAGTTTCTCGTTCGGCGCCGGCCGATCTGCGCTCAGTCATTGAGATATGCTCGGCTGCGGCTGTTAAGTCCTGATCACTGATATCAAGACCATCTTGTCCGAGTTTCATTGCGCGAATGAGGCTGCGATGAACAATGAGGTCAGAATATCGTCGAATAGGCGACGTAAAATGGGTGTACTGGCTGAGTGCCAAACCGAAGTGTCCCAGATTTTCTGGCTCATATCTGGCTTGGGATTGCGTCCTAAGAATCATGGTATTGACCAAAGACTCTGCAGGGTCGCCCTTTGATGCGCTGAGAACGTAGTTAAAGTCTTTCGCCCGAAGGCTGCCTGAGGGAGATAGTTTTAGGTCCATGCTCTGCAAAGCAGTTCTAAGCGTGCTGACTCGTTCTGGATCAGGCGTCTCGTGAACGCGATAGACGCCGGGCGCGTTAGCCTTTTGTAGCGTCTGCGCGGCGGCGACGTTTGCCGCTACCATAAACTCTTCGATTAATTGGTGGCTGGCGAGGCGGGGGCGGGGAAGAACGCCCGTCATTTCTCCCTCTTCATTGACCAAAATTTTTCGCTCTGGCAGATCGAGGGCAAGTGCCCCCCGTTTTTTTCGCGCTTTATCGAGACACGCGTACGCGCCATAGAGCGGCCTAATAACGGTATCGAGAAGCGGTGCTGTAGCCGAATCAGTCACACCATCCATCGCGGCCTGTACCTGCTCGTAGGTCAAGCGCGCTTGTGATCGCATAAGGCCACGCAAAAACTTGTGGCGAATTATTTCACCCTGCTTGTTGATCCACATGTGGACGGCAAGGCATGGTCGATCTTCGTTCGGCCGTAATGAACACCATCCATTTGACAATGCTTCCGGTAACATCGGCACGACACGGTCGGGAAAATAAGTTGAATTTCCGCGGTCGAACGCTGATCGATCCAATGCTGAGCCGCTTTGCACATACGAGGCGACATCGGCGATCGCGACCATGAGGTGCCAGCCATCTTCGTTGCCTGCACTTTCATCTGGTTCAGCCCAGACTGCGTCGTCAAAATCTCTAGCGTCATCACCGTCAATGGTGACCAACGGTAGTTGACGCAGATCAGTACGCTTTCCAAGTTTTGTTGGGCGACAACCTTCCGCTTCCTCCAGGGCAGCTGCGGGCCACTCATGCGGGATGCCGTGGCTATGTATGGCGATAAGGCTGAGGGCTTTCTCAATGCCAGCCCCGTGGATACGCTCAACCACCCGGCCCCTTGCTGTGCCACGTCGTGCGCCGCTATCGACCGTCACTAAGACAAATTCACCATGGCGCGCGTCCAGAGTGTGTTTCTTTTCGACTGTGATTGTCTGTCGTTCTTTGCGGTTAACCGGACGAATTATTAAACCGCCGTGGTCAGCTTTTTCGCAGACCCCCAGGATTTGGCGTGGCCCGCCGGTGAGCTTCCTAATAGGCCGGGCTTCATAGGCACCATCACCGACTAATTTAAGCCGGGCGAGTACCCGGTCTCCGACTCCCACAGCAGTGCGTACTTCTTTGGAGGGGACGATGAAAATAGTGGGTGGTTGGTCTGGTTCTTCCCAACCGGCTGGCTGGCCAATGAGGTCTCCGTCTGCGTCTATCTTTGTCGCGTCGAGAACCGCGACCTCTGGTAAACGACCCGCTTCCGCAAACCGCCGTTTTCCCCCTCGATCTATGACGCCTTCAGACTCTAATTCCTTCAGGATTAATTTGAAGGCAGGGCGATCCGCACCCCGTATGGTGAACGCGCGAGCGAGTTCTCGTTTTCCAATACGGTTTGGCGATTTTTGTATATAGGCGAGGATGTCTGCCTTAGTCGGCAGCGGGGAAATTCGTTTGTCTTTCTTGCGCGTTGTCAAAAGAAGTTAATCATCCTGATCCGCTGTAGCGCCCTGAGGTTCAGCCTTCTTGGCCGCAACCGTTTTCTTTGTGGTTTTTTTCTTGGCCGTCGTTTTCTTCTTTGCAGCCTTTTTCTTCGTTGCGGTTTTCTTCTTAGTCGCAGCCTTCTTCTTCGGCGCTTTTTTTGCTGTGCCGGCTTTTGCTGCTTTGATGGCAAGAAGTTCGATCGCTTCTTCAAGCGTTATTGCATCTTTATCTTTGTCGCGTGGCAAAGTAGCGCGCAGAGATCCGTGCTGAACGTATGGTCCGAACCGGCCATCGCGGACCGTGACCGCCTTAGAGTCATCTGGGTGCTCGCCGAGTGACTTAGCTGATCCACCTCCGCGGTTTCCTTTTTTCAACTTACCTTCGGCAATAACAACGACTGCGCGGTTTAGGCCGATTTCTAGAACGCTGTCATCGACTCCTAGAGATTGATATTTGTCGCCATACTTTAGGTACGGGCCGAACCGGCCGATGCCAGCGAGAATCATGTCGCCGCTTTCCGGGTCAATACCAACTTCACGAGGTAGAGATAGAAGTTTTAACGCCTGTTCAAGATCAACGCTCTCTGGGTCCATGCCCTTGGGTAACGAAGAGCGCTTTGGCTTCGGCACTTTTGGCTTCTTAGGTTTCTTGGCCTTTTTAGGTTTTTTGCCTTCTACTGGTTCTTCCTCAATAGGAGGAGGGGCGGCGGCAGCAGCTCGGGCAGCCAAAACCTCGGCATCGCCCAATTGGACATAAATGCCGTAGGGACCTGCACGTAAAGTCACCATCATGCCGGTCTCAGGGTCTTCTCCGAGTTCTTTCGGCCCATCGGCGACAGCTGCATTGGGGTCATTTCCGCTAACGGAGAGCTGTCGTGTATATCGGCAGTCCGGATACTTGGTGCAGCCAACAAACCCACCAAATTTACCGAATTTGAGGGATAGGCGGCCATCTTCACATGACGGACATTTTCGCGAGTCCGTTCCGTCGTCGTTTTTGGGGAATAGATGTGGCTCAAGGAGTGCATCAAGTGTGTCGATCACCTGGGTGATGCGAAGCTCGCTCGTACCTTCAATCGCGGTAATGAAATCACGCCAAAAATCGGCGAGAACAACCTTCCAACTCAAACGCCCGCCTGAAATCTCGTCCAGTTTGTTTTCGAGATCCGCGGTGAAGGAGTACTCAACATATTTTGCAAAGAAGCTCTCAAGAAAGGCAGTGACAACGCGTCCGCGGTCTTCAGGGATGAAGCGGCGGCTATCCATGCGCACGTAGTTGCGATCTTGTAGAACCTGAATGATTGAGGCGTAAGTCGATGGCCGACCGATGCCCAGTTCTTCCATTGTTTTGACTAGACTAGCTTCGGAGAAGCGGGGTGGCGGTTGAGTAAAGTGCTGTTCCGGTTTTACATCGCTCTGTTTTAGGGCCTCTCCTTCGTCGAGGGGAGGGAGGATGCGATCCGCCTCATCATCTTTGTCACTATCGGTGCTTGTTTTCGGCGCATCCTCATAGATCTTAAGGAAGCCAGGAAAACGAATTACTGATCCACTTGCGCGGAGCTTTGTGGCTTTGTCAGCCGAAGCCGTAACAATGGAAACTTGGTCCATGATGGCTGATTCCATTTGGCTCGCGACCGTGCGCTTCCAAATGAGTTCGTAGAGACGAAGCTGATCTTTAGATAAATATGCTGCAACATCCTTGGGGCGCAGGGCCGGATTCGTCGGCCGAATAGCTTCGTGGGCTTCCTGCGCATTCTTTGCTTTAGACGAATAGACGCGGGGTTTTTCAGGAACGTACTCTGAGTTGAAGTCTTGGCCAATGACGGACCGAATGGTGTTGACCGCGTCGGTGTCAATGTGGACGCCGTCCGTCCGCATATAGGTAATAAGACCGACCGTCTCACCACCCATGTCGGCGCCTTCATATAGGCGTTGGGCAATATCCATTGTTTGGCGAGCACTAAAATATAATCGTCGCGACGCTTCTTGTTGAAGAGTGGACGTTGTGAACGGCGCATAGGGGCGGCGTTGTTTTTGTTTCTTTTCTACCGACTCAACCGAAAATGCTGCGCCCTCAATTGCAGCCTGTGCGGCTTTTGCGCTGGCTTCATTGGGTAAACCAAATTTGTCGAGCTTTTCACTCTGATGGTGGGTGAGGCGGGCTGTAAACGATTGGTCACTGTCTTTTGTTAGGTTGGCTTCGACGGTCCAGTATTCCTGAGGGATGAATTTTTCAATTTCTAGCTCCCGCGTACAGATCAAGCGCAATGCTGCAGACTGCACTCGTCCAGCGGAGCGGCTTCCTGGAAGTTTACGCCAGAGAACTGGCGAAAGATTAAAGCCAACAAGATAGTCAAGGGCTCGACGCGCCAGATAAGCATCAACGAGCTCTGTATCGAGTTCGCGCGGGTTATCCATCGCCTCTAAGACAGCGGCTTTCGTGATCGCATTAAATGTAACGCGCTTCACATCTGAGCCGTTTATGACTTTGCGGTCACGCAGTTCTTCAAGTACGTGCCACGAAATGGCCTCGCCTTCACGATCCGGGTCAGTGGCTAGATAGATAGCATCGGCATTCTTGGCAGCATTTACGATGGCCATGAGATGCTTTTTCGATTGGGCTGCAATTTCCCAATCCATTGCAAAATCTTCGTCCGGCCTAACCGACCCGTTTTTGGGTGGGAGGTCCCTGACGTGTCCATAAGACGCCATAACGGTGAACCCATCGCCAAGATACTTGTTGATGGTCTTCGCCTTGGCCGGAGATTCTACGATGACAATGCTATTCATCGATCTGGTTTCGCGTTCCTGTCTATTTATTGGGCGAAGCGATCAATGATCGGCCCACCCAATCTTCGTTTAATGTCATCCGATGCCACATATTCTGCCGCCCGGAAGCCGCTCAATTTTGCCAGCCAGCTCTAATTCGAGCAGTACGGCAGCAAGAACGGGGGCAGACACTTGGCACTGTCGCCGCAGTTCGTCAACTGTCACAGGGGTTCTTCCAATTTCCGCGAGGATTTGCGAACGCATTCCGTCGATCTCTTTTTCATCAACTATTTCAATGGGTTGAGAGTCTCTCTGTGGCGGTGGGGTTGCGGTGAACAGATTTTTTGCGGCGCCTTCCAGTTCGTCCAAAACATCGTCAGCAGACCGAACAAGCACTGCTCCATCCCGAATCAGGTTGTTTGGTCCTTGCGCCCGGGGATCAAGCGGAGAGCCAGGTATGGCGAATACGTCTCGTCCCTGATCGAGGGCAAAGCGTGCTGTAATAAGTGAACCGGACTTTGGCGTGCCTTCTACGACCAAAACCCCTTGGCTTGCTCCTGAAATAATTCTGTTTCTTCTGGGGAAGTGGCGGGCCTGGGGCTCGGTGCGGGGCGGCATCTCTGAAACAATGGCGCCGTGTTCTGAAATGTTCTCATGGAGGTTTGTATTTTCGCGAGGATAAATCACGTCAACACCGCCTGCCATTACAGCCACGGTCGAGTGGCTGAGCGCCCCTGCGTGTGCCGCTGTATCGATCCCTCGGGCGAGACCAGACCAAACGGTGTACCCGGCTTTGGCGAGGTCCGTCGCTATCATGCCCGCGATCTTTTTTCCGTTTATTGACGCGTTGCGAGCACCCACGATGCCGATCGACGGTTTTTTGAGGTGAGAAACGTCACCGAGTACTGTCAAGAACGGCGGTGCATCTGAGGTTTGGCGGAGATTAGCGGGATATTCATCGCTACCAAACCGGACGAGGGACCCGCCTATTTTCTCCACCAGTACGAGCTCGCGCTCTACGGATTCCCGTGGAAACGATTTGAATGGTGTTTTCCGCCCAGCCCGTTTCGCGAGTTCTGGCAGGGCTGCTAACGCATTTTGAGCGGTGCCAAATCGACCAATGAGGTCGTGATAGGTCACTGGGCCTATGCCCTTAGACCGAATGAGTTGAAGCCCTGCTATCGTCTCATCGTCAGATGGAGTGGCGGGCGCCATTTTGAATTATGACCCGCCGATTTGAGGTTCTTCGCCTTTAAGCAAACGACCGATATTTGCCCAATGCTGAACCCAGCCGAGAACCGCGAGGGCGAGGAACATCAGTGCAGGATTGGTCATGCCTAGAAGGAGAGCAAACAGTGGTGCGACAGCCAACGCGATCAATGCCGCAAGCGAGGAGTATCTAAATATAATTGCCATGGCGATCCAGGTGACGAAGAACATTGCACCGATAATAGGGACAGCCCCGAGCATCATACCGAGCGTCGTCGCGACACCTTTGCCGCCCTGAAAACGCAGCCAGACTGGAAAATTATGGCCAAGAACTGCCCCGGCACCGGCCACTAACCCGCCGACCTCAGCTGCCTGGGGGATTGCGGCCATTGCCCCGAGCCAGACGGCAAAAGCGCCTTTTCCGCCGTCCAATAGAAGAGTGGTTGCGGCTAGACCGCGGTGCCCGGTACGAAGAACGTTCGTTGCTCCGATGTTGCCGGATCCGACCGAGCGGATGTCACCCAGACCTGCGATTTTCGTCAGCAAAAGGCCGAACGGGATGGAACCGATCAAGTACCCGCCCACAACAATTAAGGTGAACGCCCAAGATGTTGGTTCAAACTGGATCGGCATCTGACGTCGCATCGAACACTGTGCGGCCATCGATAACGGTTCTTAGAACCTTGCCCTGAACCGGTCTGCCGTCAAACGGTGTGTTCTTTGATTTTGATTTGAAATTGTCGCCGATTACTTTCCAGCCAACGCCTGGATCGAAGAATAAGAGATCAGCAGGAGCATCGACACGTAAATGTCCAGCGTCCAACCCTAAAAGTCCGGCAGGGGTGGACGTTAATTTTGCAAGCATGTCCAGCAGGCTCAGGTCTTCATTGTGAACCAGATCAAGGGATACGGCGAGTAGGGTCTCTAAGCCTGATCCACCAAACGCCGCTTGCGCAAAAGGTAGGCGCTTACTGTCTTGGTCTTCGGGGGAGTGATCACTTGCGATCACATCGATCACACCTGATTTTAAACCTTCAACGATTGCTTGCCGGTCTTCTTCACTGCGAAGTGGTGGCGAAAGTTTGGCGAAGGTGCGGTAGTCCCCAACAGAGAGTTCGTTGAGCGCAGCGTAGAAGGGGGCGGTGTCACAGGTTACTTGAAGCCCTCTTTGTTTGGCTTGAGCAATGATTTCGACGCTGTCCGCCGTCGATATATGAGCGGCATGGTATCGACCACCGGTCATTTCAACCAATCGAATATCCCGCTCCAGCATAATAATTTCTGCTTCTCTGGGAATTCCAGAAAGGCCGAGGCGGGTTGCCGTTTCACCGCCATTCATGACGCCGTTGCCGGCGAGGGCTGAGTCTTCAGGATGCTGAACGACCATCAGGTTAAATGTCGCGGCGTAGGCAAGCACGCGCCGCATAACTTGCGTATCCGCTATTCCAACGGTTCCATCCGTAAACCCAAGAGCACCTGCATCAGCTAGCAAACCAAGTTCCGCGAGCTCTGTTCCCTTTAAGCCCTTGGTGGCAGCCCCGTAGGCATAAACTTTGGTTAGGGCGTGTAGTCTGGCCCTGCGTGCGACAAACTCCAGTGTTGCTTCATCATCCAAGACTGGCTCGGTGTTTGGAAGGCACACCATGGATGTGACGCCGCCTGCGACGGCTGCTTCTCCGGCGCTCCGCAAAGACTCTTTGTGCTCTTCGCCCGGCTCGCGAATTTGGACACGCATGTCGACGAGGCCGGGGGCCGCGCAAAGACCTGAGGCGTCAACTACGGTTGCATCGGCTGGTGGTGTGCCATCAAACAGATTTGCACCGACACCGACAATCTTCTCGTCATCGGTCAGAATGTCACCAACGACATCTAGTCCGCTAGCCGGGTCAAGCAAGCGTGCGCCGATGTATGCGGTCTTGGTGGGGCCTGCTGCACTCATTTTGGGTTATCCGTGGCGTCACGTTCGGCCGCTAAGTTGTTTGCGAGGAGTTCTAGGATCGCCATCCGTACGGCGACGCCAAGTTCGACTTGCTCTCTGATGACGCTGCGCTCGAAGTCGTCGGCGACATCTGAGTCTATTTCTACGCCACGGTTCATCGGGCCGGGGTGCATGATTAACGCGTCTGGCTTCGCCAAGGTGAGTTTGTCACGATCTAGGCCGAAGAACCGAAAGTACTCGCGCACCGATGGTATAAAACTGCCGGTCATTCGTTCATTCTGCACTCGAAGCATCATGACGATGTCACAATCCTTTAAGCCTTCACGCATGTCGGTGAATGATTGCACACCCAGTCGATCGAGTTGGCTAGGAATTAAGGTGCGTGGCGCAATTACTCGGACTTCGGCTCCTAAAGTGAGGAGAAGGTAAAAATTGGACCGTGCGACGCGACTGTGGGCGACGTCGCCGCAGATCGCGACTTTAAGACCTTCGATCTTATTACGGCGGCGGCGAATGGTGAGGGCATCGAGTAAGGCTTGGGTTGGATGCTCGTGACTGCCATCACCACCGTTGACCACCGCGCAGTTGACCTTTTCAGACAGCAGTTTGACGGCACCTGACTGCGGGTGCCGCACGACCAGCACGTCCGGGTGCATCGCGTTTAACGTTACAGCTGTATCAATCAAGGTCTCGCCCTTAGCGACGGAACTTGATCCGATCTGCATATTGATGACGTTGGCCCCTAGACGCAGCGCGGCCAATTCGAACGAAGTCCTCGTTCTCGTTGAGTTCTCAAAAAACAGATTAACAACCGTGCGTCCCTTGAGGCTTTCAGACGCCTTGTCGGGGCCACGATTGAGCGCCACATATGGATCTGAAAGATCCAATAGCCGATTGATTTCTAAAGGGGAAAGGCCTTCGATCCCGAGCAGGTGGCAGTGCGGGAATATAGGGTCACGCATGAGCGCGGACTATATGGGAGGACTTTACATTCGACAAGCGTGCAATTGACTTTGTTTTTTGGGTCAATTCTTTCGCAAAAGATCAATGACGCCCTGCAAAATGTAAGCTGCTGCAGCGCGATCCACCACTTTGCCGCGCTTTTTTCGGCTGAGATCGGCCTTTTCGACCATCATGCGTTCGACGGCGACCGTTGACAGGCGTTCATCCCAAAATGCGACGGTCAGGTCTCTCAGGTTCAAGAGGTTGTCTACAAATGTCCTGACATACTGCGCCTGACGCCCTTCGTTACCGTCCATTTCGACGGGAAGACCGACGACCAATGCCCCGACATCGTTGTCATCAATGAGGGTGAAGAGGGCCTCGGCGTCTTTAGTAAACTTGGTACGCCGAATAACGGTCAGTGGCGATGCGATGATCCTTGCCCTGTCTGAGACCGCGATCCCAACGGTTTTGGTGCCGACATCAAGCCCCAATAGGCATTGGCCAGGTCCGAGGGCCTCCAGTAGCGCGGTGGGCTTGCAGATCGTCATACCCGATGATACATCAACGCGGCCCTTACTTTCCGCCACTTTTTCCATTTTGGAGGGTGGCGATGTTAACCTTCAATGAGAGACCCATAGCCCATGTCGCTCGACGACACCACAGTCCGGAAAATTGCCCACCTTGCCCGCATCAATGTGGCTGAGACAGATCTAGCACCGCTTGCGAAAGAACTCAGCGGAATCTTGGATTGGATCGAGCAACTTCAAGAGGTGGATACTTCCGCCGTCGAGCCCATGACGGGCGGGACGGATATGACACTGAACTGGCGTAAAGACGCCGTGACAGACGGAGGGCACCCGGAAAAAGTTTTAGCCAATGCGCCAGAATCTCACGAAGGTTTCTTCGGTGTTCCGAAGGTGATCGAATAATGAGCGACTTAACGAAGCTCTCACTTTCCGATGCCCGCGATGGTCTCGACAAGGGTGATTTCAGTGCCGTTGAGCTGACCCAGGCTCATGTTCAGGCGATGGACTCTCATCGAGAGCTCAATGCTTTCATTACCGAAGTGCCTGATCTTGCGCTGGAGCGGGCCAAGGAGGCGGATTACAACCGGAGCCATGGACAAGCAGGTGCATTGGAGGGGTTACCCCTCGGCATCAAGGATTTGTTTTGCACCGAGGGTATTCTTACGACCGCAGCTTCTCATATTCTTGATGGCTTCACCCCTCCGTATGAGAGCACGGTCACGGCGAATTTGAAGGCGGCTGGGGCCGTCACGCTTGGTAAGACCAATCTGGACGAATTCGCCATGGGGTCGTCAAACGAAAGCAGTTACTACGGGGCTGCGCATAATCCTTGGAAAAAACAGGGCGACCCAAGAAATTTGGTTCCGGGTGGTTCATCCGGCGGATCGGCCGCCGCAGTCGCAGCTCATATGTGCCTCGGTGCGACCGGGACTGATACAGGTGGGTCTATACGGCAACCGGCGTCGTTTTGCGGCATTGTCGGAATGAAGCCCACGTATGGACGCTGTTCCAGATGGGGTGTTGTGGCGTTCTCCAGTTCGCTTGATCAGGCTGGCCCGATGACACGCACTGTCAGAGATTCCGCGATTTTGCTTTCCATTATGGCTGGGCATGATCCAAAGGATTCAACATCTGCAGACATGCCAGTGCCAGATTTTGAAGCGGCTCTATCAGGAGATATCAAAGGTCTTCGCATTGGCCTTCCCGCGGAATATCGGCCCGACAATCTAAATTCTGATGTTGCTGCGCTGTGGGATAAGGGGATTGGATGGCTAAAAGACGCGGGTGCCGAGGTGGTGGATATATCTTTGCCGCACACCAAGTACGCATTGCCGACATATTACATCGTGGCACCAGCAGAGGCGTCCGCCAATCTAGCGCGGTACGATGGCGTTCGTTTTGGCCTTCGGGTCGAAGGTGACAGTCTAGATGATATGTACGCTGAAACACGGGCGGTGGGGTTTGGCGCTGAAGTGAAGCGCAGAATATTAATCGGCACTTACGCGCTGTCCGCTGGCTATTACGATGCGTACTATCTTAAAGCCCAAAAAGTGCGCCAGTTGATCCATCAGGATTTTGTCACTGCGTTTGAAAATGTAGACGCGATACTGACACCAACTGCACCAACGCCGGCATTTCCTATTGGTGAAAATTCAGACGATCTCATCGCAATGTATCTGAATGATGTGTTTACCGTTCCAGCTTCGTTGGCTGGGATTCCAGGTATTTCGGTTCCGGCTGGTTTGTCTAACGAAGGCTTGCCGCTCGGCTTGCAGCTTTTGACCAAGCGTTGGGACGAAGAAACGTTGTTCCGTGTCGCCGGTGTTCTTGAGCATGCAGCAGGTTTTTCAGGTTTGCCTAGCGACGGGGAGGGCTAAGCGATGACCTTCCTTATCAAGGGTGAAACTGAAACGTGGGAAGTGGTTATTGGCCTTGAGGTCCATGCGCAGGTTGTATCCGACGCCAAATTATTCTCGGGTGCGCCTACGGACTTTGGTGCGAACCCGAACAGTCAGGTGTCATTTGTCGATGCCGGGATGCCGGGTATGCTGCCGGTTATCAATGAGATTTGTGTCGAGCAAGCTGTTCGCACCGGGCTCGGGTTGAAGGCCCAGATTAATAATCGAAGCGTGTTCTCGCGGAAAAACTATTTCTACGCTGACTTGCCACAGGGTTACCAGATTAGCCAGTTCGATCTTCCAATCGTAGGAGAGGGCACAATCATTCTCGACATGCCTGACGGTGTTAGTCGAGAAATTGGTATTGAACGCCTTCATTTGGAGCAGGATGCCGGCAAATCAATTCACGATCTGCATCCGTCGAAGACGTTTATCGACTTAAACCGGTCCGGCGTCGCACTTATGGAGATTGTCTCTAAGCCGGACATGCGTTCTCCTGATGAGGCCGGAGCCTACCTACGAAAGCTACGCTCCATATTGCGTTATCTAGGTACATGTGACGGGAACATGGACGAGGGGTCGATGCGCTGTGACGCTAACGTTTCCGTACGACCGGTAGGCGAGACTGAGTTGCGCACGCGGTGCGAAGTCAAGAACGTCAACTCCGTCCGATTTGTAATGCAAGCCATCGAGCACGAGGCGAGACGGCACGTTGATGTCTATGAATCTGGTGGGGAAATCAGCCAGGAAACCCGGCAATACGACCCGAACAAGGGTGAAACACGGTCCATGCGTTCAAAGGAGATGGCGCACGACTATCGGTATACCGCTGGGCTGGCGCCAGAGTTCACCGACCCCGCGCCAGACGATGCCGCGTCGATATGGATTGGTTCGGACCCCAACGGTGCTCGCGCCTTCGATGGAACCGTCACGATCGCGGTTTACGATAATCAAGCCACGTTCGACCCTTGCAGCGTTCACCCAGACGGCACGGCCAACGGCGAAACGGTTAGAGATCCCGCGTGCGATAACGCATCGATTGAGGTGCGGTGGGAGAACCCAACCAAAAACACAGACGGCACGCCGCTCACTGACCTTGCAGAAACGGAAGTGTATTTCGGTACCGCGGCCGGGGTGTATGAATCGAGCGTGACGCTCCCCGCCGACCAAACCGCCACCCGTGTTGATGGGTTGAAAATTGGTAGCACGTATTTCGTGTCGGCCAAGGCGGTGAATAGCCAGGGGATACGTTCGGAGTGGTCGAACGAGGTAGAACTAACGGCAGCCGAGGCGGCCGTGGCGCTCGGCTACAAGCGCGCTGGGCCGTTGCGCAGCTTCGCTAGACGGGTGACCCAGTGGGCGATTCTGCGCCCGTTGTGGCGTCGCACGGTATACCGTACGGGCTGAGGGCCATATACTTCGGGGCTTTCCGTTGGTGGACTTCGGGGCGAAGGCGCAAAGCGGGCAGATGGAACCATCGAAAAACAAAACTGGGAGCCACGCGAAGTGGCCGTAGCAGAACTGTTGGCACACACACGCGCACACTGGCTGCGCTACGCAGCCACCGCGATCACGGGCGCGATCACACTTGTATTTTATCTCGCATGGGATGGATTCATGTTGTACTTAGACGACCGGCACATAACCCGGCAAGAGAGCGTCAAGCAGGCGCAAACGTTTATCCAAGGTCAGCGCGATGGCTTTGGCTACTTCAAAGAACAACAGCACCGCAACGATGTAAAGTCAGTGCGCAAAGAACTCAGGGCGGTGAGGCGTGAACGGCGCCGATTCGAGGCGTACATACGCACCGACCCCAACAGCAAGGTAGCACCCGCGCGCCAAGCGACCGTCGATGAACTCGTGCAGGTCGAATCCGAGCTAAACGAGGATTTGAAAGGCGCGCAAGTAGATCTGCAAAGGTACTTAGAGAACAAAGAATAATGCGACCTTATGCGTTCGGTTCGCGCTCGCGCGAAAAGCTGGATACGTGTTGCGAAGAAATGGTGGAGATCGCCGAGCTTGCGATACGACGCACGCCGGTTGATTTCACAATCGTGCATGGGTTCCGTGGCGAGGATACGCAAAATGCGCTGTTTGATTCGGGCGCATCGAGAAAGATGTGGCCGGAATCCAAGCACAACTACGTTACGGTTGGTCCAGACGGCAAGTGCCTGCCGGCATCGCTTGCGATCGATTTTGGTCCATGGGTGAATGGTGGTATCCCGTGGGAGGAAACACATATGTTCGCGCTGATCGCCGGGGTGTTTGCGGCGTGTGCGATTGAGCGTGGGTATCGTGTCCGGTGGGGCGGCGACTTTGACGGTGATGGCCTATCGTCCGACCAAACGTTGCTTGATTTCGGCCACGTTGAGTATGCCGGAATCAGCGAGTAAGATTTGACGATGGTTAAGCAAGCCACTACTGATACGATCATCACCGGGGCTATTGGGGTTCCGTTGGCGATTGTCTTGGTGTGGGTGCTTAATACTTGGTTGATGCCGCTTGATGTTGAGACGGGCAAGCGGATGTTGGTGCCGGGTGAGACTGGTGCCGCGCTTGGTGCGGTCCTTTCGGGCCTCATCGCACATCTATCGA
>WLWG01001140.1_pt1 | contig 24960 bp, 46 predicted proteins | sample 6712871 | NCBI WGS metagenome assembly WLWG01 (sample SAMN12718693, study PRJNA515312) | sponge metagenome | isolation source: marine sponge | host: Mycale hentscheli | place: New Zealand: South Island, Marlborough, Capsize Point | collected 2003-05-01
TCTCATTTTATAATTTTTAATTCTTATGTTCTTATAATATTACCTGTTTTGATGTCTACATATTGGTATGTATCACCACTTATTTTTCCTGTTTTATGTAGTACTGGTTTAGGATTCCCTAATAATAAGAAATCAGTAGACAATATTGTACCATCTTCTTTAACTATAAGTGGTATTATCTGACCTTGTTGGCAACTAACTGATGTACCATTCACTTGTATACCTGCGGTTGCATTACAATATACTGCACTATATACATAATTAGTAAAGTCAGTTGTTCCTGAACTATGTATTACACTAAATGTTCCGTTTTGAAATGTATTCATTATATTATTTTCTTAATAAATATTATGATTAGCATAAAAAAACCTACATAGATAAAGATTTATCATATGCAAGTGTCTCTAATTCTGCCAATTTATCTAACAACCCTACTCTTCTTAAAACTTTGAAGGTGATGTTTTCATATGAATATTCTCCTTCTCTGTCTAATCCAGATTGTCTTAATTTCTTAATCTTTTCTTTTGTTGTCTTAATTCTTCTAATTACTTTATCAAATTCTCCTTGATAATAAGCATCAATTAAACTATCATAACTATCTATAATACCAGCAGCTTTTTGTTTAATCTTTTTAGCATCTAATTTAGGGTTACCCTTTTCTGGTTTAACCAACCAATCACCCCACATAACAGAATAAACACCCGTAGAAACATGTTCTTCGTTCATATCTTGAACATATAACTCAACATCATAACCAAAGATTTTGATGTCATGTTTTTCATTCCATAAGTTTTTCTTTGCTGATAAGTATTCTGAAACCAATGATTCATTATCATCTACTTCATTGTAATCTATCATAATATGTAAATCAACATCTGAGAATCTAGACCAATTATAGTTAGCTAAACTACCTGTCAATGTGATATCTGTAACATCAACCCAAGGAAGTTCTAAAGTATCAAAGAAATCATCCGCAATCATAATCAACCTAGATTTAAGTTCTGGATGCATTTTTTGATTAGAATCAAATATTTTTGGATTTAAGTCACTTTTAACTTTGAAGGATGACAAATCTATATTTTCTGGATTTACTGCTTCATCAATAATTCCATCTGTAATCTCTGTTATACGCATATAATAGTTTTATAATAAATACTATATAATGTCAGTTTCTTCTTGTAAAAAACTTTCTAACCTTCTAACTAGAAGTTCCATTAAGAAATAATGGTTATCATCTTTACCTTTTTCAAGTAATTCTTCCATCATATCCTGACACTCATATAGTTTACCTAACAATATTTGTTCTTTAGTTTTCTCCATTTTTAATCTTTTCTACTTGTTCTTTAATAATTGAAACATCTACTAGTTGTTCAGCCTTTTCATACTTATACTTCTTAATGTATTTGTTTATGGCTTTTCCTTGACTATCATCATTTACAAACTTCTTATAATCTTCAAGTGTTACATCGTGATAAAGGTATTGTTGTCCAGAACCAAATATCACTGCTAATTTTCTTTTTGTCTTATCATACTTAGATGCTAAAACATTAGTGGAATCATAAAGATTCTCAATTTTTCCGTCTTCTTCAAATGTATTTAATATCATAATTTCTAATTTCTATAAAGTCTGTAAGAATCAATCTCACTTAGGTTATATATTTTTGATGTTGTCTTTGTCGAATTGTCATCATTCTCACTTTGTGATATAATTAAATGATTACCAGTTATCACCAAAGAACTATCTTCTATTGTTACTTTTGTTGTCCTTTGTAAATCTAAATCTCTTAGACTATCGTTCTCATCATAGGTTTTTGTTCCACCTAATTTTAGTAATAACTCAATCTTCTTAAATTTTGGGGCTGTGTCTATCATAATCTTTTTTTACTATTATAATAAAAAAAGCCACACCTGTAAAGATGTGGCTTAAAAAACTATCTAATAATTCTTATATAATATCAACTTTTCTGTTGACTTTATTTGTTTTTCCTAATTTTTCTTTAGGTAAGAATAATGTTGTAATACCATTTTCTACTTTCGCGTAAATCTCATCTAATACAACCCCTTCTGGTACGTTGAATGTTCTTGAAAACTTTTGCGAATAAAACTCTTTAGTTAAGTAATCTCTATCTCCATTACCTTCAATAACTCTCTCACCTCTAATATTAAGTGTTGTGTCGTCTAAAGTAACTTTGATATTTTCTTTATCAAAACCAGGTGTAGATAACTCAAACTGATAATCGCCTTTTGTTTCTACAATATTTGTAGATGGCACATTTTCAGAGATATTTCTGTTTGTGTTATTAGTTTCATTTTCATTACTTAATCTTCTACCATAATTTGATGGTGTAAATAAATCCTCAAACATATTGAAGAATGGGTCATTGTTCTTAAATCTCATAATCTTTTAATTTTTAATTTTATTATTTTTTATATAAAACATTTCAATAATAATACCATTTATATAAAAAAGACATATTGTCATAAAATATTATGGATTATTGACATGTTTTCCTTTTACTCTATAGTAATTTACATCTATTCCTAATGGCTCTAATTCTTTTTTTGGTATATAACATTCACCAGTGCTTTCAAAATAATCAATTCTCTTCTCACTAAAATCTATATTGAATGGTATCATGTCAATTCCTATATATTTCCTATTATGTTTTAATGAAGCAACACCAGATGTTCCAGAACCATTAAATGGATCTAATACAATATCACCCTCATCACTACCAATTTTAATAAACCATTCTGATAATTCAACATGAAAGGGTGCAGGATGTAAAACTGATGGGTTACTCTCAGCTGCGGTTATTACTACATTGTGGGGTAAAGCACCTTTATCACTTAATGTTTTCATTTCTGATTCATATACACCATCTCTAGATGATATTGTAGTAACAGGATTCTGAAATCTCTTTTTTGATACCTCAGCGTGAGGTGTTCTACAATTATCTGCCCTAAACTTTGGTTTATTAGAGTTGGAGAAATGAAAAACATATTCGTATCTGTCGATTGCTCGATACTTACAATTTGTTGGCATTGAGTTTTTCTTAAACCATATATAAGGCTTGGCAACGAGTTTCCAACCCTGTTTCCTCATCTTATATTTCAATTCATCAATAACAGGATGTATTACTCCTTTATCAACCTTTTCATTTATATTGAGAAAGAAACTACCATTTGGTTTTAATACTTTAAGAAATTGCTCTGTGAAGGTTAAAAACCAATCTGCATAGTCATCAACATGGACAGATCCAACTTCACCATCCACATCACCATTATAATTTTTCCTAAAGTCAAAGTAAGGTGGGGAAGTGAATATCATATCAACTAATTCACCCTTATCAACCATTTCTGACACTACTTTACGAGTATCACCTAAATAGAGTTTATATTTTTCTTTCATACTTTATAATTTTAATTAAAAATAACAATATTTATTGAATAAGGAAAGTTGTTTTTCCATAAGAAATTGTTTAATATTGAGATATGAAGAAAGTTTATCCAAAAGTGAAAAAAATCATCAATAGGTCAATTGAAGAGGCTAAAAATAGGGGGTTTGAGGTAGTTAAACTCGAACATTTAGTTATTTCTATGATAAATGATGATAATAATGAAGGTACTAAGTACTTAAAGAAGTTAGATATTGATTTAGATAAATTACATACTTTAATTGAATTAAAGATTGGTATTGGTGAAGATGAAGAACCAAATCAAATAAAAGTAAAAAACATTTCTTTAGATACTGAAACTGAAGAAATAATACAAGCTGCAGAAGAAGAATGTAATAAAATAGGTGAAGATTTTATAAATACTCACCATATTGTGTTATCTTTATTAAAACAAAATAACTTTATAACAAAAATAATTGAAAACATGGGAGTGAATTACAAAAAGTATTCAAAAGAAATTACAAATAGTTTTGGTGATATGCCTGAAGACGATGATATGGAAAATGAAAAGCCGAAAAAGAAATATCGTGGAAACTCAGCAACACCAATACTTGATAACTTCTCTACTGACGTAACTAAAAATGCAGAAGAAGGGAAAATCGATCCAGTAATTGGAAGAAAAGATGAAATACAGAGAGTTGCACAAATCTTATCAAGAAAGAAGAAAAACAATCCAGTATTAATTGGTAATCCAGGTGTTGGTAAAACTACAATCATAGAGGGTCTAGCTCTAATGATTAAGCAGGGTGAAGCACCCAGAACACTTCTAGACAAAAGAGTGGTGTTATTAGATTTAACATCAATGGTAGCGGGCACAAAGTATAGAGGACAATTCGAAGAAAGAATTAAAGGTATTATGGATGAGTTAAAACAAGTGGATGACATTATCTTATTCATTGATGAACTACATACCTTAATTGGAACTGGGGCTTCTGCGGGGTCTATGGATGCGGCAAATGCATTCAAACCAGCACTTGCAAAAGGTGAAATACAAATTATCGGAGCAACAACTTTAGATGAATATAGAGAGAATATCGAAAAGGATGGAGCTTTAGATAGAAGATTTCAAAAAGTAATTGTTGATCCACCTTCATTAGAAGAAACAAGAGAAATCTTAGATAAGATTGCTGAGAGTTATGAAACTTATCATAAAGTATATTATCCAGAAGAAACAATTGACGAATGTGTTAAATTGGCTGACAGATATATTACTGATAGAGAGTTTCCTGATAAAGCCATAGACATTATGGATGAGGTGGGTGCTAGGTCACAAGTAAACTTACAACCACCTGAAGAAATTAAGAAGATGGAAGAAAGTGTCTTAAAGATTAAACAAGAAAAGAATGATGTTGTTAAGTCTCAAAGATATGAGGAAGCTGCTAAACTTAGAGATAAAGAAAGAGAAGCTTTAGAAGAATTAAACAAAGCTAAACTTATTTGGTTATCTGAGTTAAATCACAGAAGAATAGAAATTACACCAGATGATGTAACTGCAGTTGTTGCACATATGACTGGTATTCCATTAAATAGAATATCTGAGAAAGAAGGTGTTAGATTAATGAAGATGGAAAAAGATATTGGTGATAAAGTAATTGGACAGAAAGATGCTGTTATTAAGATTGCTAAATCACTAAGAAGAAATAAAGTGGGTATTAGAAACCCTAAGAAACCTATTGGTTCGTTTATGTTCTTAGGTCCAACTGGTGTAGGTAAAACTCACTTAGCTAAAAACTTAGCTGACTATATGTTTGGTGATGAGGATAGTTTAATTAGAGTTGATATGTCTGAATATATGGAGAAACACGCTGTATCTAGATTGATTGGAGCACCTCCGGGATATGTAGGACATGAAGAAGGTGGACAATTGACTGAGAAAGTTAGAAGAAAACCATATTCAATCATCTTATTTGATGAGATTGAAAAAGCTCACTCTGATGTTTATAATGTATTATTACAATTATTAGACGATGGACAATTGACTGATAGTTTAGGAAGAAAAGTAAACTTCAAAAACTGTATGGTTATTATGACATCTAATGTTGGTATAAAGAAATTAAAAGACTTTGGTGCTGGTGTAGGTTTCTCTACAAACGCAAAAAAGAGTAGTCAAACTTCAGTTAAGGATGAGATTTTACAAAAAGAATTAAAAAATCACTTCCCACCTGAATTCTTAAACAGATTAGATGATGTTATTATCTTTAAGTCTTTAGAAAAAGAAGATATCGGTAAGATTGTAGAATTAGAAATTAAGAAACTTAAAGATAGAGTTGTTGAGATTGGTTATGATTTACAAATCAATAAAACTGCTAAAGACTTCTTAATCGAAGAAGGTTATGATGAAGAGTATGGTGCTAGACCACTTACAAGAGCCATTCAGAAGTTTATTGAGGATCCAGTATCTGAAGAAATACTTAGTGGTGGAGTTAAAGAGAAACAAACTATTAAAGTTAGTTATTCCAAAGCCAAAGAAGATATTGTGATTAAAGTAGATTAATCATTACTTCATAGAAATTAAAAAAGGTATTACAATTGTAATACCTTTTTTTTTATTTAATAAATTAATTTAATTATTGTTGTGCTTGTTTTACCTTGTCTTTAAGAAGTTTAACAAAGTCTTGTTGTAGTTTCTTAGTAGTACTAACAGATTCTTTTCCTAAGTATCCTAGACCACTAATATTTGTAATACACTTATGACCACCACTATTTGCTTGAATTAAGTCCCAAACAGATACTTTAAGATTTTTAAGTTTCCATTTAAGTTGTTTATCCAATTCAGAGTATGGTTTGTTAGCAGCTTGTTTGATATATTTAATATCTCTTCTGTCTAAACCAACAATCTTATCATTGTAAATTGCTAGTAAGTCACTAAATCTAAATCCAAAACTATCTTCATTTGTACTTTTCTCACTAACTCTCTTAATAGTATTTAAGTCAACAAATTCAGATTTCATTTCAGCTTCGTATTTTGATAATACTTCCTGTGCAACTTCACCTAAGTTAATTCCTTTAATTGCTTTCTCTTTCTTAAAAGGGTTACACGATGCTTGTAGTAATCCCATCGGCCAAGCAATAACATTAAACTCAGCATCTGGATACATTCTAAATACAGTGTATCTATCATAGTTAGGTTCAGCTTTTCCAGTTTCTGGATTCTTCTCCCACATCATTCCACCACCATAAGAAATAATTATACCATCTTCATATTTAACAGCACCACTATCTTTTCTTTTATTGAAATAGTTTAAGTTAGTTTGTGCAATTCTTTCTGGTGACGCATAACCTTCTTCTTTAGCCATTCTTACTACATTGTTATAAATGTTAAGTAAAGATGGTGTAGAAGTCATTACAAGGTTTTCTAAGAAACCTGGTTTGTTCTTATGTGAAAGTAATAATTTATTCGCAACTAACCCCATCAACATTCTATTCCTACTTACTTCCTTCTCTTTATTATACTTAAAGATAGAATTAATAACTTGTTCTGGATTAATGTTATGTCTAGCATAGTCTGCACTATCCACTGTGTTTATTATAAGGATGTCTGATGAAGGGAATATCTCTTTCGGACTAACTATCTGAGAAATAGTCTCTGCGTTTGACCTGGCCCCTCTAAAGTTACCAGATGAAGTTGATTTATCTCCTGCTTGACTATCATGATGATCTGTCCATATCTTAAACTCTGGTTTACCATGAGCAAAATCAACAAGTACAGGCATCACTTCAGGATCATCTGTAGGTCTCTTAACTGAAAACTCTTTATCACCGTATTGAATGATATGAGCATCAATTACTTTAATTCCTTTATTTTCTAAGTAGTTCTTCATACCAAGAGCTGTAACAACACCATCTAAATCTTGATGGAAATATATTTCAGCCTTTTTGTATTGTTGAGATAACTTATTGATATCTCTAATACCACTTTCGGAAATAAGGTTTTTTTGACGTATTTCTTTTTTTGTAATTTTCATAAAAATAAAAAAGCACTCAATAAATGAGTGCTCTATTTAACTCTTAGGTTATTTTTTTCTTTCAGTAAGTCTTTTAGATTTTCTTCTAGGTTTGTTAGCTTCCGCCATTACTCTTTTTCTAGTTTCTAATCTATTTTTTTCTTTTACTTCTTCTTTTTTAGTTGTTTCTACAATTGTTTCAATTAAGTTAACTAATTCTGATTCAGTTAGTCTTACTACTTTTTTCTTATTAGACATATTTCATTCTTTATATTTTATGTTATTTTATATAATAAATATATAATTATTTATTAATCGTCAAAATCAAACCCAAAAGGTTCAATAACTGGGAAATCATATGAACCAAGTTCTTTTCTCAATTCAGAAAGTTTACCAAAGTATTCATCGTAATTACTAAGATTTTTAACTTCATTTGGTGAAAGTCCTATTGTAAATATACTTTCTGAGTTTTTAATGAAATTAACTAACTTATCAACATCTATTTTAGTATATGGGTTATCCATTGCTAACATCACCTTCAATTGTCTCAACTTATCAAAGTTTTCAAAAGTCAATTCCTTAATACTATTCTTAGAAAGAATAATATTATCCATATTAGGTGGTAATTCATCACCATTAGGGAACTCAGTTAAACCAGCGTTTGTTGCAACAACTTTAACTATCTTATCAAATGAAGATAAGTCTGGTATTCTTTTAAGGTTAAATCCTGAGAAGTCAACAGTAGTAGCATCTTCTGCGATATAGTCAACTATGTTTACATCTTCAGTATTTGCAATCAACCATTTTAGGTATTTGTTACTATTAAATGCTCCACTATATTCTTTAGCAGATGCTTTAATAGATTCTACACCTTTATCATAATCTTCTTTAGAGATATAATTTTCAGCACTTCCACCGAAATCATTTAAAAAATCTATGTATTTATTACTCATAATTCCGTCACCATGTTTAACGGATTCTGAAGCCCACTTACCAATCTCCTTTCTCATATAATCACCAAGTTCAGGATATTCACTTATTACTTTTTCAATACCATTTTTCCCTATTTCAACATTATTTCTATCCTTAAACTGACTACTCTCTAAGTGGAATTGTAGTGGGTACATTTGTGATTCTCTTGGTTGTTCCATTTGGAATAACTCTATTGGCATAATTACATAATAATCTGATAATCCACCACCTGGTCTTAATCTAGCGTTCTGTCCAGTTGCACCTCTATAAGAGTGGAAATATTCACTACCTGTTTCTTTTTCAATACCACCTGTTGGTGTTGCTCTTGTACACCAAGTAGCTAAACTCCCTAACGCTTCACAAGAAGACCTTAAACTTTGTGGTTGATAGATTACCATTCTATCACTCAACTTATGCATCTTTGCTTGACCTACTTTAACATAAGAAACTAAGTCTTTGAATATTTGATATCCTTTGTTTGACATTCCACTAGGATTTCCTCCTTCAGGTGAATCACCTAACTCATCATCACCCATATCAGCAAACGCTGCAACAACACTACTTAGTTGTCCAACACTATTATATTTTCTAATATCTTTTGGGTTGTCTGGTGCCCCTTCTCTTTGTGGTGCAGCTGTTTTGAATAACTTTGTCTTTTTTACTCTATTAAAAATTTCTAATGCTTCAGTTGCTTGTGGTAAATCCTCACCAACAAATCTTTTTGATTCTTCTAAATCATGAGAAACTTCTTTTTTGAAGACATCTATAATCCATTGAAGGTATTCTTTATTTCCTGATGGATCTGCCTCAACAAACGCATCATATGTTTCAGGTGTTAGTTTAAGTTTTTTCTTAGGTCCTTGAAAAAATGCAATTGGTTCGTTATCTAAACCAATGATTGGTTCTAAATCTTTTTTACCTACTGAAGTTTCACCATCTGGTCCTCTTCTTTGAGGTTTATCTTTTTTATTAAGATATTCTTGAAAATCTTTTTCACTAACTACATTAGCGTTTCTTAAATATGTTACTCTGTCTTCTTTTAATAAAACTTTGTATTGAGATTCGTTTAATTTTACTTTCATTATGAATAATTCTTTTAGTTATTATTTATCACTAATAAATATACAAAACTTATCAAATAATCACAACCTTTCGATTAGATATTGTAAATTAAAAGAAAAAGTATGGATTGTACTTACCTTTTCTCTTAATACTAACACTGGTTCTTCACCATCGGTTATTCTATATTTGATTTCTTGTACATGATTGTAGTCCCCTAACTTATTTAGTTCTTCTATAATATGATTGTATAGTGACCACCTTCTTTTTTCCTCTACTGGAGCCTTAAATGTCTTATTAAATACATAAATCCTATATTCATTATCCAACATTTCCTCCCTTAACTCTCTTTCTTCCATAAAACCTATAATTTTTTAATAAAACTACTTATTTATAAGTATATAACATTTTTTTGTGAAAAAAACAAAAAAAGTAAAAAAAAGTTAAGTTTTAAGTGAAATGAGTAAAATACCACCAAAAAAGGGTAAAAAAGGGGTTAAAACCACTAAAATCAGTGGTAAAAATAGTAAATTATACTATGAAATACGTAAAATCACCAAAAAATACCCTAAAATCAAGCAAAAAATCAAAAAAATCAAAGATTTAGAGAAAAGATTGTATTATGCGATGGTTTGGTACCATACTGAGCAACAACCTTTGTATGTTTTAGAGAATCACGATAAAAGAGGGTGGAAAGAATACCATTTAGATCATATTTACCCCATTTCTAAGGCTTATTATCAAAATATACCACCAGAAAAGGTAGGAAACATCAAAAATCTAAGGTTTATTCATCATAAAGAGAATATGATTAAGGGAAATACTGTAAATGAAGACGCAAAAAATGCTTTAAGACGTATAAATAGGTTAAAATAGGGTTAATTACCTTCAGGATTATCAATAAACCCATTTCTATCAATGAAAAGGGCATCAAAACTAGGATTTAATCTTATTCTGTCCCATGTTTTGCTATGATATGTCGTTCCAGGAAATATAAATGAGTCTAACTCATCACTATACCAATTTATATAATCACCATAATAGTCATAAACACTATTCATATCCCAATCTAAAGATATTATGGGGTAATTCCAATAAGTATCGAATTGTCTTTTCTCAAAATCTATATCATCACTATTTTCATATACCCAATCAGGATCTAACATTCTTTCTTCTACCTCATCTTTTATATGATAATCCCATAAATCTTGTTTATTTATAAACATTCTTTGTTTACCTCTATCATCATATACAGATTGTAGTTGCCATAAGTATTTTATTATTCTTTCAGGTAATATAGGTCTTACTTTTTCTAAATAATCACCTAAACTATTCGATTTAATTGTATTGATAATATCAATTTGTTTATCACTACCAGAGTAATATAAGAGATATTCAACAACAGCTCTAACAATATCTATGTCCTTTAAGGATTCAGATAAAGAAGTGTTTGACATAATGGTTGGTAATTGATGACCAAAATAATCATACTCACCAATATTTGCAACCATTCCTTTTACAAACTCGTCATAATCATTAGGATAACTATCTTGTCCAGCATGATGGATTCTATTATGTTGAACAATTTCATCATGTCTTTCTTTAAGTAGATACCCACCAATCCTTACTAATTTTTTATTCCTTTCTATTGACATACTACATATAAATATACTTTACATAAATAAAGTATGTGTCTCTGCAATAACCTGTTGTATTTGTATTTCGTATTGCGCAACTCTTTCTTTTTGCTCAGTATTTAAGTCCATACCTGCTGCTTCTGATTTGATGTCTGATATTCTTTCTGTCAACCTATCGTGTCTCACTAATAGTTGATTATACCTTTCTGCTTTTTCACTGTTTTCCATAAAACTTTTTTTAATCTTTTCTTCCCGTTATTTCAATTACCTCATAAAACCAACCACTATCTGTGTTAGCATTCATTACATCTACCATTTTTTGTGCGATGTTCTTATATGGTAATTCTAATATTTCGCTATGATTATCTGTCATTAAAACATGAACCCTTTTACCTTCTAGGTTTATCATAACTTTTTTAATCACATATATATTTTTATTATTCATTCTAAAACATTTTTTTTATCTTATTACTAAATACAATTAAGTATAGGTAAAAAAAGTGGGAATGTAATCACCCCCACTATATTATTTTTAGTTTAAGTTATAATTATCTAAATCCCCAGACTGAGATGTTCTCACTGAAATATTTTTATTTTCAGTATCAACCTCAGATTTTAATTCTAATGCTTTTGTGGCGATGTCTGTTAAGATATCAAGTAATATTTTATTTAACTCATAATTACCCATTTCTAATCCAGCACCTGTTAAACCACCTGGCATTTCAGGGTTAACAAACATAGGAGTATATGACCCAAAAGCACTTAATTTATTTCTACCTTTCTTAACTCTTATTCTTAAATCACTAACCGCCTTTCTCAAGTCATCATTACCCATAATTTCTCCTATAATCTTTTCTAGATTATTTTCAATAATTTCTAATACATTTGACATTTTTGCAATTGTAGAAACAGTTTTATGTTTAGGTATATTTTTTTTACGTAACATTGTAATTATCTTATCTAATAAATTCGATATGTCGTCAGTAATTCTATATAATCCATTTAATGTAGATTCTCCATGAAATTTCATCTGAAAAAAGTCATCATGACCTCCCACCTCATTTATTACTCTTTTTACTATATTTACTAAATCACTTTCTGTGATTCTTACAATTTTCTTTGCCATAATTATCTTTTATAATAAATATGTTATTAAACAAAAAAGGGATGTGTAGCAGCGAACTCACATCCCTCACTAGTCGTAACTAGTAACGGCCCTAATGTGAACTTCACTGAGAGGTTCACCCGTTGTCTTTAGATTGCTCTATTAATTGTTTCTACTAATACATTTTTCTGTGTTAGACCTGTTTGTCTCCAAACCTCTTTACCTTCCTTAAATAATATTAGTGTTGGTACACTTCTAACTCCGTATTGGCTAGCAGTCTCCATATTCTTTTCAATATCCACTTTTAACACTTTTGCATTATCACCAACTTCTGTTGATACACCTTCTAAGATTGGTGTTAACATTTGACATGGCCCGCACCAAGTTGCATAAAAATCTACAAGTGTAGGTTTCTCCGAATTAATGATTTCATTAAAATCTGACATAATTTTTTTCTTTAATAAATTGTTATGGAATAAGTATAGTGTATTTTTTGGTTAAGACAATACTTCCCACTTATCTTCACCTACGATTAGGGCTAAGCTACTTCCATTGTCCCACTTAACATTCATTAAAAAACCATAAGCGTCATTAGAATACCCTAAGACTGTTCCTTCTGAACCCTTAACTAAATTACTATATGGGTCATCCATATGTGTTAGACTAATTCTTTGTTTTGGTTTAGGTAGATTAAGTACTTCAGAAATAAATAAATCTTTAAGTTGTTTAATATCTTCTATACTATCTATACCATAAAGTTTAGCAACACGCTCAATACCACTATTGATTTTACCCCATCTATGTCCACCTGTCTGAAAGTCAAAATCCCTCCAACCATAATTTTTATCAGATAGTACTTGTTTTAATATTATCTCAAAATATTTTTCTTTCTTACTATTCATTATCAAACCTATTTAATATTTTTTCTGCTAAAGTTGCAAATAAATATTTTCTTTCTTCATATATTTCTATTTCTTCAGCAAATAGGGTAAAATCACTATATATATTATGGTATCCCATAGTATTTTTTCTGAAATTGTATTTCTTAAACTTTCCAAAAGGAGTGATTATATAATTTTTATCCATTTCTATCTTACTTAATAAATCATCTGCGACATTATTTAAGTAATCCTCAGCGAATTTAGTGTATTTATCTACCAATAATTTATGAAATCTATTTCTTACATCAGATACTTCACCACCATTTCTTAATCCATAATTGTCAAGCATATTTTCCATATAACCTGTATTTGTTCCTCTCAACCTTATACCATCTTTAATGTCAATCATCGCAATAGGCTTATCTGACCCATCATATGGGTTAAGTTTAACATATGGGGGAAATGGTAATTGTATAGTCCTATTTTCTTCATCTACCTTTGTAGTGGCTAACAAATCATTAACTATATAATCATAATATCTCTCTAATTTTTCTTTCATATCTATTATAAATACTTTATAAATTGACTTTTTATCATTTAATATCTATTATTCAAATATAATCAAAAAAAAATAAATTATTATGCCAAACAGTAAAAAAAGAGGTGGTGCAAAAGCCCATAAGAAAAGAGTACAAAAAAGGAATAATACAATCAATTCAGATATGAATAGATTAAGAAATGCATTCCAAAAAGAGATGTCTGAAGAAATCAAAAAGATGGAAGAGCAAAAAACTGAGATTGTCGAGGTTGAGGATACTGATACAGAAGCACAAACTGCTTAGTATGTTTTGGGTTTAAGAGGTGGGTCAATCAAAAACTTTTGGTTGATCCAGTTTCTTAATTCATTTTCTACAAAATATTCAGGAACTTCTTCACTTTCATTTTTACTAGCAGCTAATTCTGCGATATATCTAGAGAACTTAATTTTATGTCTCTCATCCATTAGTTCTAGTAATCCATCACTTACAAAAAATATTTTACTTAGAGGGTCAGTAATTGGTAATTCACCTTCAGCGTAATTTAATATATTCATAACTGCTCTACCCCAAAAAGATTTATATCCTTTAGTTGTTTCAAGTGCTGGTTTGATAATTTTATTTACTGCTCTTAATCCAGAACCAATAAAAGCACCAATTGCAATTTGTGGTATAAACCATGGTAATAATCTAATCAATGATTTATAAACACCACTACCAACATCAGTTCCAATTTTTCTTGTTTTGGCAGCTTTAATAAGTCTAGCTAACTGTCCGAAGGTAATTTTACCTTGTGCGTTACAAAACTTTTCTCTTTCACATACATTATTGATTACAATACTGGAAGGTGCAACAATTCCTTTTTCAGGTGTTGTTTTAACTATATTTTCAGTTTCCTCTTCAGCATCCTTTTCCATACGAGAAATCATTTCTCTATTTACTGCTCCACCATAACCACTGAAATCTTCTATATACAACTTAAACTCCTCCCATATAAGTTTAACTTCTTTTTCTGAACTACCATACTTTTCATTTAGAAGATTACTAAATGTATTAGGTATTTCTGTTAAACTAGATAACTCTGTTTTATTTTCAAACAAGTAAAAATGAGGGTGAACGTAAGAAGCACCCTCTTTAATATCAGTTAAGATAAAGTCTAAATATTTTTCTAAACTTTTACTTTTTCTTATTCTTTTTTCCATTAGATACTTCAAGAATTTCTAATTCAAATATTAAGTCTTTACCAGCTAAAGGATGGTTAGCGTCTAAAACAACAGTCTCTTCTTTAATTTCTTTAACTGTTACAACCATAGTTCCTACTTCACCATTTGCTTGTAGTGCCATCCCAACTTGTATTTCTTCAGGTAGTGCAGATTTTTCTACTTCTTGAGTTCTTCCCTCAATAAGTTGTCCGTATGCATCTTCAGGGATAAGTTCTATTGTTTTCTTTTCTCCTTCTTTCATACCCATTAAACCTTCTTCAAAACCTTTTATCAACCCACTCTGACCTACTACAACCTCTAATGGATCTTTTTCCACTGAAGTATCAAAAACTTTTCCGTTTGCCAATTTACCTGTGTAATGTACTTTTACTTTACTACCTTTCTTAATCATTTTGCTTATTTTTTTAATTTATTATTTTTAGTAATATCTGACAACCTACGTCAGCTCTTTTTGATGATAATACATCTCTTACAAATTTATTATATCTGTTTTTTGGTAACTCATAATTCTCACAAATATGTCTTCCAAAAGAGTTTCCATCGTTATTGTAATTATAATCATTCTCACTAACCCATATCCTATATTCATTAAAAAGGATATCTCTATCTAACACTACCATAATAATATCTTTCTATATAAAATAAATATAATAAAATCAATAAAAAATATAGTATTACCCATTTTCAATCTGATTAAATAATATATCTCTATATCTATCCCATACTTTAGTGGTTACCTCTTTATTATAGATTCCATAATTGTTCTTAATATAAATTATAAAGTTATCAGGAAATGAAGGGTAGTAGAATATTAGCTTAGAAAAATCAAAAGACAATAAAAAGGTATGGATAAAAAAGGGGCAATTTATTTCTTCCCTATCACGATCAATTATTGTAGTCCTAACTAATTCATCCACAATAAAATCTATATATTCATCTTGCCTACCCACAATAATAAATATGCAATAAAAAAAGGGACCTAATATTTAATTAGATCCCTTATTTTTTCTTATGTGAGAATTAAAAACTTACTCAGCCTTTTTCTTATCCATAATTGACCATATACCACCGACAACTGCGATTAAACTACCTGACATTTCTGCCCATTCTGTAGCATCAATTGTTCCTTTCATAATTAACATACCACCAATAAATGTTAAAGCATGTCTTACGATTCCTAATAATTGTTTCTTATCCATAATTTTTAATTTTATTATTTGTTATTATTATTTTGTAAATATCTTATATTAAATTGTTAGACTCATATCAAACTCTAATTGTGATAATTTAATCAAAGGTATATCATGAAGTATAATGTCTTCAATAAACTCTTTAATTTCATACCCAACTTCCCAAGAAGTATCTGACTGCCCCATATCATCTAAACTACCAGATAATACATCTACCACATCATAAGTATCAAAATATTCTATCCCTAATTCATCTGTATTAAATAAATCCACATTACCATCATATATTTTAACATCTACATTGAGTGTAATATAATTACCATTATCTTTTTCTACATCGATATTATCAAAATCAAATATGACATTTTCATATGAACCAGTACTTACATCAAGATAATCATTTGAGTTAAATCTTTGTTTTGACTTCATAAAGTCAATAACTTGTTTTAATACTTCATTATTGAAGAATCTTATTTGTTCATCTGTTAAACCTAATTTCTTCCATGTTTGACCACTCTTTGCCAATTCAGACATAACCTCAAGATATTTTTCTTTTTTTGATTTTACTTTGTCTTCATTTATCATTGTGTTTATTTCACTCTGTACTCTTTGTCTTATATCAGATATACCAACAGATAATTCATCATCTATAACATCAGGTATTTCATCTGCATCTATATCTGAAGAACTAACACCCAATAATAAAACATTATTACCAACTGAGATGTTATTTTCATCACAATAACCATCTTTTACCTCCAAGTTCATTGCAAATGAGTTTGCTGGGACTATATTCTTTTGTCCTGGTTGAGCTTTTATGATTTCTACTATCTGACCCCCATTTATGAAAAGCATTTCAATAGGGAAGTCCATATCAACCATATGATAAGCACTATCTTTATCTGAATTAAATAATACACCACAATTATCTTCTATACCATCTCTGTATAAAAGTCCTTGTTTCTTTTCTTCTGGTGTTTGTGCTAGTTCACAATCTACATCAACATTCTTTCCTTCATTGTTGATGATTGAAATTGTTTTCCTATTTGGAAATGGATAGTCAATTACATTTTCATTTAATACCCTTTTAACAATTCTAGTTAAATCACTTTCTGTTATTCTAATTACCTTCTTCATATCTTATCTTTCATCTTCTATATACCCATCACTATTTTCAAAATAGTTTCTAACACCATCGGCATCATATCCCCATATTAACCAAGTACCATCTTCATTTTCATAATAGATTTCTTTACCTGATTTATCTTTTAAGGTATTCATAGTATGGTATGACCATCCACCCATATGAGATTTAGAATTATCTTCCCATTTAACATATTGATTAAATACTTTTGTCATTATAGGTACAAACTCTGATTCAGTTGCACCATACATTTCTACCATATTATGAAAATATGGGGGTTTAATATCATTTGCAATATAATCTATATATCTTTGATATTTTTTATTCATATTTTCTTCTTTTATCTATGATATTACCATCAGAATCTTCAAAATAGATTTCATTGTTATAGTCATCATATTCTCTTTTATACCAATAACCACTACTCCCTTCATGATAGATTATATTGCTATTATCATCATATTCTCTTTTATACCAATAACCACTATTCTCCCCATAATAAGTTTGATTTTCGTTACTATCATATTCTTTTTTTACCCAAGAACCATCACTATATCCATAGTAAGTTGCTCTACCTTTTTCATCATATTTTGTTTTAGACCAATTACCATCACTATCTTCTTGATAGATTTTATTATCATTAGAGTCATATTTTCTTTCAATCCAATAATCACTACTCTCTTCATAATAAATTACATTAGAGTTACCATCATAAATATGATAATTTCTAACAACCACAGGTTGTTTATATACTCTACTTAATATCAAAGGGTATTCGTCTGGTCTTAAACCATACATTTCTCTCATATTATGAATATATGGTGGTTTTATATCATTTGCGATATAATCTATATACTTTTCGTATTTCTTATTCAAATTCTTCATAATTTCCATCACTATCACTATAAGATATTACCTTACCATAGGTATCAAACTCTCTTCTTTCCCAAAAACCAGTATTATCTTCAAAATAAATATCATTCCCATCACTATCATACTCAAACCTTTCTGTTTTCCCCATACTATTGTGATAAAACAATACCCTATACTTACCACCAATCTTTTGTCTATTAAACTCTTCCCAGAAATTAGGTGACTCGTAATAAATCAAATCAGCACTAATATTATAAACACTTATTTCTGTATCATTATAACTATAATGTATCAAAACTTTATGATTAAATACTTTGGATAATACCAATTTATATTCATCTTCTGATAAACCATATGCATCTCTCATATTATAAATATAAGGGGGTTTAATATCATTTGCGATGTATTCTATATATCTCTCGTATTTCTTGTTCATAACTTATCTTCTGTTTTCTATAACACCACGACTATTTTCATAATAATTTAGTTTCCCTTGTTCACTATATTCATATTTTGCCCAAGTACCATTACTCATTTCACGATAGGTTAAATAACCATTGCCATCATATTCATGTTTTTCCCATTGACCTAAACTATCTTCCGTATAGATTAAATCATTTAATTCATTAAACTTTCTTTTTTCCCAGTAACCTTCATCATCGCTATTTTCAAGACCTTCATAATAAATCATATTTCCTTGTTTATCATATGTTCCAGTTCCTCCCATATACTGTACAGGTTGATTGAATACTCTACTTAACACCAATCTAAATTCTATTTTTCCATCTAATCCATATCTGTCTCTCATATTTTCATAATATGGAGCTTCTATATCATCAACAATATAATCTATATATTTTTGGTATTTCTCATTCATAACTTATCTTCTGTCTATTATATCCCCATAACTATTTTCATAGTATATTCTATTACCATTATCATTCCACAGATACTTTACCCAATAACCACTAATATCTTCAGTGTAAGTTACATTACCATTGGCATCATATTCATAGATTTCCCAATAGCCACTACTATCTTCATGATAGATTATTTTATCATTGGAATTATATGTGTTAATACCTTCAATAGTAACAGGTCCTTTGAATAGTTTACTTAAAACCAATGGATATTCTTTTTCTGATAATCCATAAGCATCTCTCATATTCTCATAATAAGGTGGTTGTAAATCATCAACAATATAATCTATGTATTTCTGATACTTTGTATTCATATCTTATAAATATACTCAATTATTTTTAAGTAACAATATAAAAGGGGTTTGAAATATCTTATATACTTTACCGATTATTGGATATAGGAATAAGATTTGTAGCATAAATAAACCCATATAAATTAATATATGGGTTTAGAATTAATATTTTAAGTTATAGTATATTAACTAAACGCATTGCGTATTTTGTTAAGGAAACTATCATCTTTATCTTCTACATTAGAAGATGGTATACCAGATAACTCCGTTGTTATAGGACCTGTCCAATAGTATTCATATTCTGGATGATTTTCAGTAACTTCATTATATAACCAAAAAATGTGATTTTTAAATTGGTATTCATCTCTTAACCAACCAACAAGTGATCTTAATAGTGCACTATCTCCACCAACTTTTATAATTTCTTTAGATAAAAAACGTCCAACAGCATCACCTCCATGCAATTCCTCATTGTTCCATCTTTTCGCCCATTCTAATATCTCTACTAATTCTTCATCACTAAACACATTTGTTAAAGATGAGGGTGGTTGATTCTTAAAAGGTTTAGCTTCCAATACACCACTTTCTTCATTTAATACTTTCTTTACTATATTTACTAAGTCACTCTCAGTTAACCTAATTACTTTTACATTTTTCTTAATACCCATCTTGTAAGATTTTAATATATAAATATACCCCACATTAAAAAAAGGGGGCTGGGGGTTTTGATAATCCTTTCCGAAGGGAAGGAGCGGTTATCTTTTTTTTCTAGTTTTCGGCAATGTATCTTTTACCTCAAAAACTTTATACGCATATCTCTCAATAATCATATAAGCTTCATGAGAAAATATTTCAACACCATATAAATCTTCAATATAATGATTAAGATAATAACTAAAATCTGTTTCATCATCAATTATTTCTTCAGGGTTTTTTGCTTCCATACCCAAAGACTTAAATACAATGTAATCTACATCCACATAATATTTGCTAAGTTCCATTTCTTTTGTTTCAGGATTTTCTTCCCATTTACCAACAGGTTTTTCATATATCTCAACAGAAGATGACTTAACTAATTCATCAACAATATAATTTATATATCTTTCTTTCTTTGCATTCATACCTTATAAATATAACTCATATCAAAAAGGGGGCTGGGGGTTTTCTAATTCCGTCCGAAGGGCGGTGGCGGTTGCCATTATATTCTAGATAATAGTTTCTCTCTAAATAAATTATATATTTCAGTAATTTCAGAATCACTTACACCATAATTCTCTTTAACATAGTCCTTAAACAATTTCCAATGTGAACTAGATATTCTATATTTAGGAATCTTAAAGAAACTCACCTCTGTACCATTTATAGGAAACTTACCTAATGGTTTATCAATATATCTAAAAGGACTCCAAGGAAATCCTAACTTATAGTGAGAAAACTCAACACGACTATTTAAGTCATCGGCAATAAAATTAATATATTTTTCTTTTTTATTCATATAAATAATTACCTATCAAATACCCAATGGTTTTCAATATTCATTAAAAAATCTTTATTGTCTTTATACCTCTCATACAATAAACTCCTAAACTTATCAAATAAAATCTTTAGATGTTCTTTTTTTGTGTAACCATAAGCACTCTCCAACAATTTAACAAATCCATAGGGACAATAATAATACATTATAGGATATTCATAATAAAACAAATGAATTGCATATTCCCCAAAGGGTGTAATCAAACACATCTGATGTTTCTCAATATAATTACAGTCCGATAAAATGTCCTCAATAATATAATCAAAGTATCTCCTAACTCTTTCGGGGAGATTATCATAATCAATTACACTATTTTTTATCCGATTATTCATATGGAGAAAAATTATATGTGTTTAATATTCAATTTAATATCGTGCCAATATCTTTCGTCAATGTATTGTTTTAGAAGTGGTAACTTTCCATATAAGTTTTTAATAAAGTTATCAAAAATCTCTTTACCAAAAACCTTATCATCAATTCCCCAATGATTAGACATATATGTAACCATTATCTGAGGATAGGTGTCATAAGTTAGATCAACACCTCTGGCCATATATTTTTCCACATACTTTAGTGTAAAAGAAAATGTAATTTCGTCTCCATCCCATCCTTTAATTCCATCAACATTAAAACAACCACTACCATTATCAAAGATGGTTTGTTCTAATGTTTTTTCAACAATGTAATCTCTGTATTTATCTTTCTTACTGTTCATAACACTCTAAAGATAAATATTTGTAATTCTCATTAAGCCATATAGCAAATGGAAAATCATAGTCACCCCCAATAGATGGATTTTTTCTTAAGTAGGAGGAAACCTCTTTATATAATTTACTAAACAAAGTTTCAGTAATTTCCATTTGTTCCTCATCAGATAAAAATCCATAATAGTTACGGGTAAAATAATGATTCCATGTAAAGATATTATACATCCCTTCACAATGCTTTATAATATACCCATCCACAAAATGAGACAAAAACTCAAATGGTGTGTTTAACCCTATATGACTATTCCACTTAAAGTATTGTTCAGTAATACGTATATAAAATTCTTCATATACAAACTCCATATATTTTTCTTTCTTATTCATAACACTATGATTTGTCTTTGGTGTCTCCACTACTAGTTGGGGTATCTTCAATATCCTTAGTTGAAGTAGTATTTTCTATAGTCTCTTCTAATATAGATTCAGCGTATTCCTCAGCATACATCTTTACCATCTTTTTAATCCTATCTAATTGTCTTCTGTAACTTCCGTCTTTTTCTTTACTCATAAACGTGGTTTCATAAATTGTTTTAGAGATCAACTCCAATATGTGTTCACTATGTTCCATACCAATAATTTATTAAACTAATATACTTTCATCTATCTTATGATAAACCTTACTTAAATATTTACATAAAACTTTCTTTTTAATATCTCCATTTAATGTGTAGTCATTCATATTCCTTATAATAGGTTTATACACAGAGTCGTAATGTTTTAAACTTCCTCCCCTCATTATATCTATGGAGGAATATTTGAATATACACTTAAAGGAAACCGAACCAATTAAATTATTGTTTTTATTAATTAGTATCTTTTGGTTGTCATAATCTATTTTTGTTAGATCATATAATTCCTTAACCACATAATCTACATATCTATCCATTTTTTTCATAGACATAATATACACAAAATAATTGGTATTACAAAATTAGAATGGAAGTTTGTTTACATACATCTTCCATAATTTGTCCATATGGTTTAAATCAAGATTGTATATATCTGATACGTAAGCAAAAAACTTTGAGTATAACATATAGTTGGTACTACTCTCTATAATTGGTGTAGATAACTCTAATACTGAAATGGTATACTTTGTATTACCCTTTATAAATGGAAACTTAACTGAATAACCATCATTCACTATCTGTGTGTCATTTATTAAGTTATCCACTATTATATCCTTATACCTATCTAACTTATCTTTGTTTATCTCATTTCTCATATACATAAATATTTAATTCCCATGAAAGTTGATAATTCTGAAACATAAAATATTCTGGAAAAAATTTCACCTTCCCCTATATAAAAGACGCTAAATCTTTTTTGGGTTTCATTTATAGTAAAGATAATATAAAAAGTCCTTTTATCCTAATCCTATATTTTTTCTGGAAAAATTATAACACACCCATTTATATTTTAGGTAAAACCTTAATATCCTATTAGTGATAATTTCCTGGAAAATTCATGGAGGACATCAGCCCCTCCTATACAAGCCAAACATACCCACCAGGGAAGGGGGGATACGGGTAGTCCAGAGGGGGGGACCCCCATATAGGGGGTAGGTGTGTATTATTATTATAGTGGGGGTGTGGTATATAAAATAAGAAAGGGGGAAGAATTAACTTCACCCCTTACTTGAATAAACAACTATAAAACAACTATTCCTTTATATCTTTATAAGTGTTGTAGAGCAGTCTCAAACACTTGTAGTCTATCTATTAGGTCTTCATCTAGTTCATTGCCGTTGTCATCCTCGAACCAACCTATTTCCATATCATCTTCTTCTAGTCCACCACCATAACTAAATAACTCTACATTGCCAGTATATTCAATTCCTTCATTTATGATTGCCATACTAACTTTATAAACATCATCACCTGTGATTGTATTTTTTACTGCTACTTCCATCTTATTATTATTTTAACTTTCTATACTACTAATATACAACTAATTATTTACATTGTCAAATCTATTGTCTTCTATGTTTCCTTTGCTATCTTCATAGTATAACCAACTACCATCATCATCATATTCCCATTTGGCCCACCATCCTGTATTATCTTCATTATAGGTAATCTCTCCTTGTTGGTCAAACTCATACTTCTCCCATTCACCCATCTTATTTTCTACATAGATTTTATTTCCGTTGGTATCATATACTAATATATTATTCTTTATATAAATTATACTACCAAACTTAACAGAGACAGGTGCTCCATATAATTCACTTAATACCAAATGATAATCATCTTGTTTTATTCCATAGGTTTCCATATTCTTATGGTAAGGAGCTTCAATGTCATTTGCTATGAATTGTATGTATTCCTTATATTTGTCTTTCATACCTTTTATATTATCACCACTCTGTAATCTCCCATTTCACCATTATTATCTTCATTGTAGATTATCTTACCATTGCTATCATATTCTCTCTTTTCCCAATAACCACTACTATTTTCATAATAGGTTTCATTACCATTGGTATCATATTCTCTTTTAATCCAATCACCATCACTATTTTCATTATATATATTATTCAGCCTTTTATCTATACAAACACCATGATCATATTCAACAGGTTGATTGAATAGTTTACTTAATACCAAATGATAATCATCTTGTTTTATTTCATACATATTAAGAGATTTTAGATATGGTAATTCTATATCCTTTGCAATGTATTCTATATATTTTTTATACTTGTCTTTCATACCTTATCTATTATCATTTATTATACCATTACTAGTTTCATAGTAGATTACATTACCATTGTTATCATATTCCCATTTAGACCAAGAACCATTACTAGTTTCACCATAGATTAGTTTACCATTGGTATTATACTTTTGTTTATACCAATTACCATTACTATATTCAGAATAGATTAATTTATTATTGGTATCATAAACATGATTACCTCCAATACAAACAGCTTCATTAAATACTTTGGAAAAAACCAATTTCATTTCATCTTGTTTTAATCCGTATGGTTTAAGGGATTTTAGATAAGGCAATTCTATATCCCTTGCAATATACTCTATATACTTTTGGTGTTTAGTATTCATACCACAATATACAAAAAATTATTCATATATACTAATCCTTTTTATTCTCCATTATTTGGTATTGTCATTTATTTTGATTACCTTTATAGTATAAGATGATTGACCTCATCCATCCCCAGAAACTTAACACAAGGGTAGGAGTAATCCACTCCTGTTTTATTAAAAAAAATAAACCCTTCATTCTTTGTTTTTCTCATAGATATTTCGTATCTTTAACTGATGCTCTAAACCTTCTAAATATATAATATAATAAGCATCAATCTAAGATACAATTTTATATCCATATTTCCTAATAATTTAGTATGTTTTTTATTTGATAATGTCATTCTTTTTTAGTATCTTTATTATATAGATGT
>WLWG01001141.1_pt1 | contig 24960 bp, 45 predicted proteins | sample 6712871 | NCBI WGS metagenome assembly WLWG01 (sample SAMN12718693, study PRJNA515312) | sponge metagenome | isolation source: marine sponge | host: Mycale hentscheli | place: New Zealand: South Island, Marlborough, Capsize Point | collected 2003-05-01
TGAAAAGAAAGTGGTTCCCCACTAGAATCTTTGATCTTGCTGTCCTCTTTAGCAACGCATGACTCTATCAAAGATCTCTTAAAAAATCCTTGGCTATCTCTAGTAAAGCAGGCTCCATACTCCATTTGATAGATACCAGCGTGTACTGTAGCCTTGGATCTAGCTACTTGGTCTGCATCCATGAAACCTTTAGGTAATAATTCATAAGGCATACGTACAATAGAATACTGAGTCCAATCAAAACTCTCTGGAGGATCTTCTCCAAATATCTCTCTTAGTTTATTATATTGACCTCTACTTTGTATTATAGCTTTCCACTTCTTCCAGTATGTAGCAAAGTGGTTGAAGTCATAGTAAGCTGTACCAGACAAAACAATTTGATTATCTTTTTGTACTTCTTTTTGTTGTTCTTCTAATACAATACCTAATTCTTCAGCTTTTTTCTTAGCAGCTATTCTTTTTACATTTTCTACTGGATCTGCACTAACAGCTGCAAAGCCAGCTACAACATTTTCAAATATCTCTCTAGGTATAGATGCGAATTCGTCAGCTATGATATCATTAGCACGTTGACCTCTAATTTTCTGACCATCACCTAAAGGAAGGCAAGTCACAGTACTATCATTTAATCGTAACGTACATCTATCTGTATCTCTACGTGGACCACTATCTCCATCACATATATCTCTCAGCATAGGTGAATTGCGCCATATTGTTTCCATGTATTCAAATAAAACTTTTGATTGTCTAAATGCAGCACCAACAACCACTACCTTTCTTTTAGGTAATATTAAAGCTCTAAGTACGCAGTATAAAGACAACATAAAAGACTTACCAAAACCTCGACTAGCAATAAGCATTGGAAACTTTCTTGTCCATATCTCTTTAAGAAATAGAGCCTGAGATGGTAGCAATTGTACATTCAATATTTCTTTACATATAAATGATAAATACTCTGGCCTAGTCATTAACCAAGCCAGTTTGATATTAAAGTCATCGTCTGTAACGTTAAGGACTGACATAGGATTAAACATGTCTGTCTCGACACTATCTAATCCTAGCCAAGCTTCGTCGATTTTTTTTAGTTTATTTTTTGCCAATCTTCTACAATCCTGTCTGCGAATCCATAGTAAACAGCTTCATTGGCATTTATATACCAATCGCCAGATTTTAATTTTCTTGTTAAGTATGTTTTGACTTTCTCTACGTCTGGGTTCTTGCCGTACTTCTCTTGGAAGTAAGACCCTTGTATGCAACTCTTAGCATAAATATCAATCATGATATCGCATATGTATTTTTCGTACTTGACCCAATTCTGGACATCCAGATATCCTCCACCAGCGGCAGTGCTGCCATAGTGCGACATGAAGTAAGTGTTAGGTGTAATAAGTCTTAAATCAGCAGCTTGGAATATTATACTACTCATAGACTCTGCTTGACCATATGCTATGATAGTTACAAAAGATCTAGACATTGATATAGCATCATAAATAGCCATACCATCTGACCATTCTCCTCCAACGCTCTGCATATGAATAGTTATTGGCTTATCTGATTTAATATCTAAAGCTCTCATGTTTTTCAAGAAAGTGTTAGACATCTTGTACTCAACGCCCGGATTGTCTTCGTCGTTTGCTCCATAGTGATTATGCAAGAATATTTCTCTTGTATCTACATTAGCTCCGTAGTTATGCAAATCGTATAGAAGATCTTTATCTCCGTAATTCATTTCTTCCTCCCGATAGTATACATTTCATTGATTCTTTTGAATATACTACTAACCGCTAAAAATGCAGTGTGCTTGTCTCCGCAGAAAAGAATATGTACATTATTATATAGCTCAAATTCTATCAAGCATTTTAACATGTATCTTCCAGTAATTTTTACAGAAGCTTTGTTCTTGATTGGTATTCTAGTAAACTTAGGAAATCTAATAAGATCTTCCAGAGAGAATTCTAAAATCATATACTTATGGGGGAAAGACTCCATTCTTTCTATCTCCTTGAGAAACGTTGGTTTTTTAGAACCAAGGTTCTGCGCTAATTCTTCAACACAGCCCTTTCTTTCGACGCATATTTTATCTTCCAATCCTTCTATTGAATAATCACCAGTATCTAGTTTATGCTCTATCATTCCAGCGCAAGTGTTAAACTTACTAAAGTAATATCCGTCTTGTTCACGGGTGTCTTTTATTACTGTAAAATCAGGGGCTTGTTTATATTTACTCATTTATTATCTCTCTAAACACATGTTCGTAGTGGGATTCTCTACCTGTTACTGATTTATGACAATACTTACATAAAGTGATTCCATTTGAAACTTCATACCTAAGAGCAGAAGCTCCTGCCCATTTTGATATATGGTGAACTTGTAAATTTTTTTTATTTTTACATCCGGGCATCTTGCACTTAAATTTATCCCTCTTAAGTACTCTTAGTCTAAAATCTTTATATACAGGATCATCGTAGTTTCGTCTCATAAGCATTCTATTTTATCTATACGCATATGTTTTCTAATTTTACGACAAAGTATTCTTGCTTCTATGGAATCATTCTCTAGTAATATTTCATGTATAATTCTATCTAATACTACGTGGCAAGCATCGTCTGGATTCTCTGCTTCTATAAATTTTAACATAAAAGGTTTGTTATATTCTCTTAAATCGAAATCAGCTAGATCTAAGTATAGATCAGATAAATCTATTGAAATTTTATAATTTCGCATCTAACATAAGTTTGATTAACCCCTCCAAGTTAACTTTTGGACTCCATCCCAATTTGTTGTTAGCTTTAGATGCATCGCCTCTTAAATATTCTACTTCACACGGTCTATAAAATTCTGGATCTATAACAATAAAATCTTGCCAATTTCCAATTCCTGCATAAGAAAATGCGATTTTTAAAAAGTCTTTTATAGAATGGCTTTCCCCAGTGCATATAACATAATCATCTGGAACGTCTTGTTGTAGCATCATCCACATTGCTTCAACATAATCACCAGCATAACCCCAATCCCTATAAGCTTCTATATTACCAAGTCGCAATTTTGGAAAAGCTTCATGGTGTTCTTCTCCCTCAGATATATAAGTTTCTTCTGCATATATATAATTTTCATCAAATGTATATATTCCATCGGAGCCAGCCATTCTGTCGAACCATCTTACATAATTTTGAATCCATCGTATTATCTTTTGCGTGACAAAATTCTCACCCCTTCGTGGTCCTTCGTGATTAAAAAGAATACCAGAACTAGCATGAAGCCCGTAAGCATCCCTAAATATACGAACGGAATGATGAGCAGCGCATTTTGCGATAGCATATGGTGAGTTGGGCATAAGTTTAGTATTTTCATCTTGATATTTCTCATTGTCGTCCTTGACATCATAAGAACCTCCGAACATTTCACTGGAGGAAGCTTGATAAAATTTTACACCATTCATATTCAGGTCTATCAGCGATTGAAGTAAATTCAAGCAACCTTTACCTGTAACATCCCAAGTTAATGCTGGTTGTTTAAAAGAAGTTGCCACATGCGACTGTGCCGCTAGATTATAGACTTCATCTACATTATCGTTATTTTTGAATATATTAATTACACTACTGACATCTGTTATGTCTCCCTCGATTAATTTGAATTTATTATTAGAAGATAGATGTTTTATTCGTTGTGTAGTGTCTACACTGCAACGCCTTGCTACTCCTATTACTTCGTAATTCTTTCCAAGGAGTAAATCTGCGAGATGGCTTCCATCCTGTCCCGTAATGCCTGTAATGATCGCTTTCATTCTTCGTCCTTAACTATATTTATAAAAAACCAAACCACTAATAATTCTAAACCAATTGCCAATCCCCAACATGGTAAAATAACCAATAGTGATTCTGGGTGCATAGCTAATCCTTTATTGTGTCAGGTGTTAAAAAAGGTTGGTCTACAGTACCATCCTCGTATGTGTGGAAAACAGAAAGCCTCTCTCCCTCTTTCTGCATAGCAATCCTCATTTTCTCCATCTCCATGCCATAAGCCTTCATTCTCTCTGGGTCTTGCATCATTGCCGCCACCCAACTAGTAAAGCTCTGCTTACTCTCCTCAAGCCGCTTAATTCGCTGCTCACGGGTTCCTTTCATTTCTTTGAGCATCGCGCCCTTCTTTACCTGTAATTCCCTGTAATCACGATTTAAGCTCTCCTGCGATGCCCTAAGCGAAGCCATCTGTCTTTCTAGGTTAATAATATAATCATAGTCTTGTTGATCCTTGTCTCGACTACGTTCATCTTGTATCATATGATCATACGTGTTAATCTGTTCAATATTTTCTTTGTTGCCTTTTAAACATCTATTCATCAAAATTTCAAGTTTAATTACATCTACTACCTGTAGTTCTTCAGTTGGGAATACATCATCTTTGAATTGGGAAATAATTCTACCCCAGTGATATTTAAATAGTTGTAATTCATCCTCAGTAAATTGTTGTCTAAGCTCTGTGAAGTAGGGGCGTTGTTCTAGTTGATATCCTGCGGCTTCTGAGGCAGATAGTCCTATTTGTAATTCTTCCTTTAAGTATTTATCTATAGCACTGACAGAACGATCTAGCTTTTTAGCTATGTCCTCTACAGTCATGCTGGGGGCGGTTCTGTTTATAAACCGCTTTTCGTCGTCAGATAATCTACCCTTTCTCATTAACAATATCCTTTAATGTTTGTATAAGTTGATCTCTACGGGATTTAGGTATAGTGATACCATTAATATATTTAAGATAGTCAGATCGTAAGGAGGCATCTAACTTTTCGTCAATAAGTTGTACTATTTCTTTTTCGTATAATCTATCCAATACTTTATCTTCAGCTGTAAGAGCGATATTTGTATTATGACTCATAGAAGTAGGGGAAGTTATTTTTTTCTTCTGTACGTCCTTAGCATGTCCGAAGTTATCTCGAACAAAGTTTTTAAGACGATTAGATAGATTGACAGATAGGAAGTTTTCTAGTGGGCGTTTCTCGTCATAACGCTCTAGAGCTTCAACACATATAATAAAAGATTCTTGTTTAATATCATCTACATCATAACAATGGAAAGTATATTTAGGGGCGATTCTATTAACAACAATATTTATCTTATCTAATGTTTCATCGGCAGTCATATTCTTAGGTATCTTCATACTTTATTGTTCTCCAGACTTTTCCGTTATATATCTTTAACTTATCATCAGAAGAATCAATAACTAGAGTACCCTTAGCGGGTTTGCTGGGAAGCTTGGAAGATTTCACTACCACGGACTTTTTTTGCTTTGTAAGAAGATCAGTAATATTAATATTCTGAATCTCTCCATCTAGTCTACCTACGAGACTGTTTGGTTCAACAATAAGTGGCAAGGGGCCATTTGAAGATGAATAAGGTATAGAGTGTTCATTTAAGAACAATTGCATGGCGTTTTGAATAGGAAAATGAGATACTTGTAGATATTGGTGTTCGCCTTGTGGGACACCTGTATAGAAGGCTGGGTTGGGACTAACTTCGTTTTCGCCGGTTTGGTTATATAAAGCAAACTTTCTATTAATTACCTTTACACCTTCTACCTCTTGTAGCTCTCCTATGCCAACTTCACTAATAAGAACGTTGCGACCGTCGAAGTGCCATAGTTGGTAATAAAAGCAACAATCTTTATCAAAGTTATTAAAGAAACTGTTGGCCTCTTGAGTTAGTTGCAAATTCTGAGTGGTATACTTCAATACTTGCTCAGAAGCTTTTTCTGTGCCTAATAATTTTAAAGAACTACTATTATCTACAAATTCACAGCTTTCATAAACACTTACCTGAACAGTTTTTAGTGGCTTTACCTTCATCTTTATCCTCTCCTATTAATTCCGCGAGGCTTTTATCCTCACATTCAAGATCTTTAATTATTTCTTCCTGTAGCTGAAAGGCAGCTTTGGCTTTAAGCTGGCATTCTAATTCTTGTGGATCATTTGGATTACTAGTCATATTGTTTCTCCTATAGTTTCTTATACACGTTTTAGGGTCATTTTTGCAACATTTAGCTGCTATCGAGGAGGATTGGGTAATACTTATGTTTATGAATTTTTAATTGTGTTTGAACCACCTAGCGATTTTCGTGCCAAACTCGCGCAAAATTATGTGAAGATAAAACTACCCCTATGTAGTACATATGTTGCATATACCAGCAAATCGTGTGCTAAGTCTATACTGGGTAAGGACTTACGCACAATAAAAAAAATATCTAATAATAATTAATTTAGTACTTGACAAATGACGATACTATGTATATACTTAGGATATAAGAAACAAACAATTAACAAAAGGAATTCACAATGAATATCACACAACGAAATCGAATCGCTAACAATCTTAAAATCGCTCAGGTTCACGGTCGTGAAATCGTAGTAACAAAAGATACAAACAAAGTTATTGGCTATGCTAAGAATGGAAAGTTTGCACAAGATCCACTAGTAGTGCGAACATTGCAGAATAGCTACGATCTTAATAGAGTATGGGGCTTAGGATAATCCACTTGATTTATTAAAGTATGTATGGTAGAATGTCGATATACTTATTAAGGAGAAAAGTTATGCGAGAATCAGATCAAGAATTACTATTGATTGTTGTTGTTTGCTGTGTTATAGTTGTAAGTGTGTTCTGGAATTACACCCCTATTTGCTAAGGAGATTACAATGGGAAATGATGAAAAGTTTTTACTAGTATTAGTTTTTATTGTCGGATGTTTTACCACTCTGTTTATTAACTAAGGATAATACAATGGGATTCTACGAAGAATTAGATCAGTACAATGCACGGGCCGAATATGAGGCTTGGCTTGACGAGCAGGATGATAATATGGTAAGATTGCACGAACAGGAAATGTCACCGGAGGTAGTAGAATGAACGAATACAAACCAACATCTTTATATGCGTACCTTTACAAAGTGCTTGACAAGTTCAGCACAGATAAGTTACAATGCTATTTGTTGGCCTGTCAAGAACAACAAGAACTTGACGGCGTGAGTGTAGCCGCGAACATATTACGATTACGATTTATCAACGGAGAATAATGATGAGCTTTTTTGATGATCCAAATTTTGACGAAATGTTTTCTAATGCAATCTACAATAGCCGCGAAGATGTTGTCGATGCGGTCGATGTGGAGCTTGACGAGTGGGAAGATGACGGACAGCCAACACACTACGAAGAAATGCAAGATGTATACGGCGGTGATGATTACATAGAACAATGGGAGATAGAATAATGGGATTTATTAGTGTTGATTTTCAATCTATCGTTATAGGATATGCGGTAGGTATTGCGTTGATGTGGTCAATAAATGAAACGTTGTATGGAGACAACAATGAACAGAGAACAGAAACGGATTCTAAGAATACTCGGCCTCGCTATGATCGCAGGTATCATATGCTGTACGGTGATCCACCTGAATGAATGCCCGCCAGAAGTGCCGTGCTTTGATATGCCCAAGCAATAGCATCGGTCGTAAGTCGTTGCCCCGTAAGGGGTTACGGCTTGCGGGGCAGGCGGGTCGCATGTAAGTCTATAGCTGGTAAGGACTTACGCACTAAAAAATAATAATGTATTACCTAAAGTATTCGAGTAGGGATGCCGATATATATAGTATAGAAAGAGGGTATTTAGATGATGACATTAACTATGATATTGGGTATGTTTGTAGGATACGAAGGATATGACGATGGTAAACTGTACATAGGTACATATACTCCTACGTGTGAATATGGGTGGGTTATAACAGATGGGGAAATTTATCTCGACACAATTTATGAAAAAAATAATATATTACCCCTTGACAATTAAAGAATAACTGTATATAATGTCGATATAACAAGTAACACTAAAAGAAAGAATTTAAAATGTCAAACAACTTTGAAATCCACTACACTTCAGACTGCTGCGGTGCTTACGTTCACTCTGACGCAGACCTCTGCCCAACTTGTCTTGAGCATTGCGAAGTTATCGAAGATCGTGTAGACTACGAATGTTCGGAAGCTGTTCACTTTGAATCATCCCTCGACTTTTACGGAGCTGGTTAATATGAGTAACAACAATTGCATGATGCCAAAAGTTAGAAAAAATGTTTGGGTTGTTTATGATACCCAAGGAAATCGAATCGGAGAAGTTGGAGCCATGACAGAAATTGAGGCTAGACAAAAGGTAGCCTTACATGTTATGATACCGTTCAGACTTTCACACGTTGAGGAATAAAATGAAAACTTGCAAAGTAAACCCACTGAAACTAAATGAAACACGATTTGAGGCAGAAGCCCACAAAGGAGGTCGATATGTTAAGCGTTACTATTTCTCTAACGGTCTTGGCGCTAGTGTCGCATGTCATAGTGGTACTTATGGCGGTCACGCTGGATACTTTGAGGTCGCTATTATCAAATATCCTCTCGGCACAGATGGGGAAATCACGGGTGAATTGATTTACGACACGCAGATCAATAAAGACCTTGGCTGCGTGGATGTGATTGGATGGCGTGACTTTGCCGAAGTTGCTGATATACTACAACAAATAAGAAACTATAACACTGGGGAGTATGCTTACAATGAATAATAAAGAATACAATGGTTGGTATAACTATGAAACTTGGATGGTAAACCTGTGGATGGACAATGATCAGGGATCGCATGAAATGTGGCGAGAGATTGCCAGAGAATCCATTGATGCCGACGAAGGCTGTAATTGGTTCTTATTTGAAGACAGGTTGAAAGATTATCTTGACATGATCCATGAAGATGTGGATAATGGCGTAGCGTGTGGATTGGTTCACGACTTGTTAGGTGCTGCAATCTCTGAAGTAAACACGCGAGAGATTTCAATGCACTGGATTTCCGACGAACTAGAAATGATAGAGGTGACAGGATGAACGGATACGAACTACTAGCACAATTTGAAAAACAAATAAAAGAATGTTTCACGGTTCCTAATCACTGGCTACCGTTAGAATTTCAAGATCAGAGAACCGATTGTGTTTCACTAGCAGACGTAGAGCGAAAGTGTGACGAACGCGACCGCTGCACTATGTCAAGTTTTGAAGAGGAAAATATTGAACGTGCAAAACGTGTTCAGATTTACAGAGAACAGCTAGAACACACAGGAGAGATAGAGTATCACCCCATCTGCTAGGGTCGCAGGTGCAGGGCAGGTCAGAAGAACGTAAGTGCTTGTCAGATATAGACTTACGAACAAAATAAAATAATATGTAAAGTTTTAGTTGACACGTTGACGATATATGTTATAGTAGAGAAAAGGAGATAATCATGTTTACAGAACAAGAAAAATTAGAGATCACTATTGACGGCCTTCGTAATGGTGATATATTTATGAATGAAGATGGTGTGCCAGTTGATGAGTGTGGAGACCCTATATTTGAGGATGACCAATGAAAAAAGTATATCAGGAAATAATGATGTCATTCTATGTAGAAGATGAGAAAGACATAGATGAAGTATTATTTGAAATGAGTGTTGACTTCAAAGATAATACTGGTAAAATTGATGATATCATTGATTGGGAATACAGACACCTGTTTGTGGAGGACTGATGAACATATTTGTATTAGACGACGATCCAGCGATTGCAGCACAGATGATGTGTGACAAGCACATTCCTAAGATGATCGTTGAGACGTTTCAGATGCTAGGCTCTGCGTTACGCAGACACGGAGCCACAGATGAGCAGATGCCACTGACTAGCAAGGGAACGCCTCTGATTGGTGGATACAAGCACCATCCTGCTACGATATGGGCCGGAGAGACTAAGACAAACTTTGTATGGTTGTGCTTGCATGGTCGTGCATTGTGTCAAGAGTATCAGTTCCGCTATGGCAAGACTCACAGTTGTCATGATGGTATAGATCAGATGTGTGATATGTTTGACATGATCCCCAACGGGCCACATACACCATACGCACAATGTATGGAAGACGAGTACAGATGTGAGGATGCTGTTGACGCATACAGACAATATTATATAATCGAGAAAGCCTACTTCGCAAAGTGGGAGAAGGGTAGACAACAACCTAATTGGTGGCCTCATACGGAGACATGCAATGCCTAAAATGATTTTAGATTTCAACGATTCTACGAACCACGAACAAGACTTTATGGCAGAGTGGGTACAGGAGAAACTTATCGACAATGGTATAAACCCAGTATCATTTGCGTATAATATACACGTTGAATATGAGGAGGATAACGATGTTGTGTGAATTATGTAATGATAAAGGATGGATATTGACAATGAATATCAATCTGTTACAATGGACTATAGAGAAGTGTGACGAGTGTGATATTTTCCCCGACGACGAATCAGCAGGAGATCAAGCCCATGCCGAACTGGTGTAGCAATCAAGCGACGATCCACGGAACCAAAGAGCAGATCCTAGAACTCGCAGGAGCATACGAGCGTGGTGCTGTGATACAGAACTATCTACCAGTACCAGAAGATGTTGAGGATAAGACAGAGTATCGCAGGAATCACTGGGGAACCAAGTGGGATTTTGGTAAAACACAATACTCAGCAGACGAGGAATGCGATTGGCAAGTCGATGAGATGGGACATGGCTTGGTACACTTGCGATTTGAGACAGCGGGGAGTCCACCAATTGGCTGGTACGAAGCACTGAACGCCTTGGATATGACTGTTGAAGCATATTATTTTGAATCACTGATGCAGTTCTGTGGTCAATGGTCTAATCCAGTAGAAGGTATAGTTGATGAGTTCATAGATTTCAAACATCCTAGTGAGATACCTTATACAATACAACAAATATTTAGTACAGAAGAAGTATATCAAGATGAAGATATATATGAGGATATATAATAAAGGGGCGCGCCCCGAAACGCTAAGTCATTGATATATATAGACTTACATAAATATTAAAGAATATACTTGACATAGACGATGTATAGTATATAATGATGATGTGGCGAGCAGAGTTGCTTAGGCGTTACAGACCTCGATCCGGTCATTCAAGTCTGTGAGTGTAAAGATCGGAGACGACCTACTGGGTGCAAGTCCCAGTGTCCACAGCCAATACAATGAGTGTGAAGGGCGTGTAGTTTTCGCCGTATTAAAGTAGTAGGAATGATTGGGATTATAGCATGTTATATTCTCAGGCTTAAGCGTCTACCCCTATATTACTTTTGAGGTTTTTGAAATAACAAAACCCGCGTAGGTGCAACTCCTACCACACTCGCCGTACAATAATATGGATACGCAAACCACGATCTGAGTCCTGAACGGGACGGGCATGAGAGGCGTAAAGGTGTGACACAGAATGACGTTATGCGATAGTGTCACAGGAAACTGCAAACCCTGATACGGGCCAAGCACCTAAGTCCTATTGTCCTACTCTATCCTAAAGGATATGAGGCTATGAGGTAGTCAGCGAGAAACGCTAAAGTTTACAGTTGACAAATGCCGATAAGTATATTATAATCAAACCAACCCACTAGGAGATGATTATGAAGACAGCTAAAGGTAATGATAAACTAGGTAAAGAGAATTGTATTGTTGTTTCAAGGCCGGTAGGCGACACATGCCCGCCAACCTGTGAATTTCTAGGTAACGGCTGTTATGCTGAACAGCTAGAGAAAATCTATCCGGGTGTTCGCCCTGCCGGTATGCAGAATCTAATCACGGAGAAAAACAAGATCCGTGCCATGCTAATTAATGCAGAAAAAAAGGGTAACGATCTGCGATGGCATGAACGGGGAGACTTCTATAAGAATGGCTCTGAATTAGATATTGAGTATGTAGATAATATATTATGGGCTTGCCGTAGTATATTAGCTGAAGGTGGTAAACTTCCTAAGATGTGGGCATATACTCATATATATGATCCTAAGCTATCACGTATACTAGGTAAGTATATTACTATGTATGCAAGTGTACACAATCATGATGATGTAGCCAAAGCAAAGGCCGCCGGTTTTGAGTTGTTCGCATGGTGTGACAGCGACGAAAAGATCGCCACAAAACGTCCACGAGGTAAGAAAAAAGCTGATCAATGGCGTAGTGATCTGCCGAAGTTAGTTGTATTAGGTGATGATAAGTATATTACTTGTCCAGAGATTCGTCGTGGTCGTGGTGTTGTCACTTGCACTAAATCAAAGAATAGTGTAAACTGTCAACTGTGCGTCCAAGGTTTAGCGAATGTTTTATTTCCTTCCCACTAGGAGTGAATTATGTGGACTAAAATTTCAGACTATAATGTAAACCATCATTGGCAGTGTCCAGATTGTGATGAGGTTGCAGATGTTGCCCCCGGATGGTATGAATGTAATGGCACACCGATGTGTGTTGAGTGCGATCAAGACATGGGTTATAAATACACGGAGGTGAAAGAATGAATCTAAAAGAACAATTACAAGAAGATATTATATCTTACTTTGATGGATACTTAGAACCACCGTTTACTTATACAGATGAAGATAAGGAAACTATGGTAGATGATCTATGTGAACTAGTATGTAGGAGACTATCCGATGGCTAAATATTATATTAAGACAGGTACGTTAGAAATTATATTCTCTACAGATAAGGAACCGTATGATGCTTGCAGAACAGCTATCCGTGAATGCAATTCCAATGATGAACTTGATGAGTATATGTATCTTGATGAGCGTGGGTACAGGGACTATACTACTGCTGACACAACCACGTATGTAATAGATACTAAACAAATTGCAGACAAGGAAGGAATAGATATAACTTATGATTAGCAAAGGACTTAGGTGAGCGGGGCGCGCCTCGAAAAATTATTAAAGAAAGTAGTTGACAGTGACGATATTAATAGTATACTAAGGGAATAAGAAACAAGTCAATCAAAGGAGTTAAAAGATTATGACTAAGTTAATTATTGAAAAGAGTAACGGGCTGTATTCCGTCAAACAACCACGGGGCAAAGTTATCGCCCAAGACCTAACTTTGTCAGAAGCAAAATTTCTTTTTAGTTCGTTGAACAGAAGGAGTAGACGATGAAGCCTGTAGTCGGTATCGGGAGCAATACCAAATATGGTAGAGTTCTTAAGATTCTCAAGAGCGGTGTAGTTGTTGAGAATAGTCGAGGGGAGAAGGATACGGTTTCCTTCCGTAAGATTGAAAACCAGTTGAAAGGTTCAGAAAAATGAGTTATGTTTCACTAGCTAAGAATGTCCGCAAGGGCAAGACGATCCGTTGCAAGTATCCCAAGCATGGGCGACTTAATATTCTCAAGTGGCACGAAGGTGTCATCACACGGTCGGGTACAGGCCCGAATGGTAAATACGCCGTGGTGCAGTCCGAAAACGGACAGTTTCGCACCCTGCGATGCGACAAGATGATCGAAGCATCACTGTCGTAGTCCCCTTGACAGAAGGGGTGGCATGTGGTATAATCATGTGTCACCCCTTTTTATTTTGGAGTGTTATGATTGAATTATTTATTATGATTTTTGTTTGGTCTTTAGTTTTTGGCAAAGAGTAATAACGTCATGCACAGGGTAGTTGGAGGCACACCAATGATTATACTTAAATATTATAATACTGCGGCTATACTAACCCTTGTATCTATTCTCTTTTCTGGATGCGCCATAGTACCAAATAGAAACACAATCACACTCAACAAGACTATTGAACTGGACGAACGGGCTATTGAGAAACTTAACGTAGGAGTACGACTAGAATGGATACGGTAACTAACAAAAGACTGATCGTTGAATTTTCTGGATGGATGGAATGTGATCCTGAGAAAACAGAATTTCAGTACATTGGAGGTGATCCAGTAGAAGATTTTCTAGGTGGTGATATACACGTTACAGGTAAAGAATACATGACACTATCACCAGAAGAGCAGGACAATTTTATACTTAAATGTCTAGGTGAAACTTATATAGACGCTCTTGATGTTGGCCTGAATCATTGTGATGTGGAGGTAGACGAACTATGATAGACTCAATGAAACTTACTAAACATGATTATGAAATGATTGCAGACGTACTGGACGCTCACTATGAGGAAACTGTTGAGCTACAAAAAAACCATTATCTAAATGATGATACTGATTATTTCAAACAACTAGAATACTTAGAAGAATTAATTGATAAGACAGTATATATGATAGGTGTACTTAGTGCGGAAGAGGGGTAGCGGGGCGCGCCGCGCGGCTGTAAGTCTATATCTGACAACGACTTACATAATATTATTTTCTCTAAAGATAATTGTTGACAACGACGATAACTATAGTATACTCAGGGTATAACAATTAACCACTTAGGAGTTTTGAATATGAGCGATTACGAGAAGTTGACCCCAAGCACTGAGACTCGTGGCGATGGTGAATTCGTCAAGACATTGCAGGGGCAGTTTGGTGAGGGTGTCCAAGGCGGTACGCATGTCCACAAAGATTGGTGGGCCAAAACATTGTCTTATGATGATGTCATGAACAAGGTTCAAGCGGACATTGATAACCGCGAGGATATTATGATTCCCGCTAAGAATATTATTTTCAATATGAATAAGGATAATGATCTGTGCATCACTACGCCACAGGGTCAACAGTTTGTCCCTACTGATTGGGCTATGCAGCAACTCTCAACGCGTATGGACGCACCTAGTGCTTCCGCACTTCGTGAGATGCGTAACCAAAAAGAGTACGACAAGCAAGACGGCGAACTGATGGTAGACTACTGCAACAATTACTTTCGCAGGGTCAAGGATAAGAACCCAACCAAAGAGTTCCGATTGCGTACCTATAACGATGGAACCTGTCGAGCCTTCGTGACTGACAAGTATACTCCAGTGGATAATCGCTGGTATCTTGAGGCACTCAAGGAATTTCTACCCGATGCCCGTTATTCACATTGGAAGGGTGACGAGGATACTATTTTTGGTAATCTTCTCCTACCTGATTCTATTATGGATTATGGTCAAGACGATGACACAGATTATGGTGGTATGGTTTCCATATCTAACTGTGAGATCGGCAAGCGTAGAATCTCTCAGTATCCTAGCATCTTCCGTGCTATCTGCATGAACGGGTGCATCTGGGGACAACAGAAGGGCAAAGATGTCAACAAAGTACACAGAGGTACGATTGACCTTGACGCTCTGAAGGTTGCACTCGCTGAGAATATCGAGTTCCAACTGTCGATACTGCCTGACGGTATTCGTAAGTTCCTCGACACTCGCAGCAAGGAGTTCGATGTCCAGCATACTAGCCACAAGGGTATTGTGGCAGCAGTTGCCAACGAGTTCCGACTTGATAAGCGACTCGCTACAAATACGCTGGAGCAATATGTCAAGCATGAGTTTGAGCATCACAACCTATTCGGCGTGATCAACTCACTGACCCGTGCAGGACAGAATTTCGATAGTCAAACATGGGTCAACGTCGATACCATCGGCGGGAAGCTGATGCAGATGTCCGCGAGCAAGTGGCACAACCTGCAAGCTAAGGCCCAAAGCATGACAGATAAGGACTTCGACAAGACCTTTTCTCTGACCGCTTAGTGGGGCGGTGACGCAGCGGGGTAGGCATTATTCATATTTTATACGCCTGCCTCGCTGCTCCCGTTTCGTTTCGCTGTAAGTCCTTTGTTGACAACGACTTACGCGAGCGGGGCGCACTATATATTAAAATAGATAATATACATAAATAAAAGTATTTGATTAATTGATAGGTATATGGTAGTATAGGTATATGGGTGTATAAGTAGGGATTCATGCAGTTATCTAGTTAAGTCTAGATTCAGACCTTCATTCCCTGCTTGTATTACCCTATATATTAAGATCGTGACAATAGTGACAGTCAGCGAAAAAAGGCTCAAGTCGGGCCTTGACAAATGACGATGATATGGTAGAATGTACTAGCCTATCTAACAAGATCGTGGGCAATGTGGCAGTCAGCGAAAAAGGAGGCATTATGCAAAACGATAAAAAAATAGAAAATAACCCAGAAGTATGTGAAAAGATATTTGACCATGTAGATAAGCCTGATAATTATCTCATGTGTAAAGCTATGAATGTATATGATGATAGATATAGGGTTAATATATTTGTAAAAGAAGATGTAAGTGAAATTACTGGATATAAGCAGTATATTAGTAATTCATATTTTTGTACGTATGATGGTAGTAATCTAACTATTGTGTCTTAGTCTATCTATTAAGATCGTGCCAATCGTGGTAGTCAGCGAAAAAGGAGAAATTATGAAACTGAAACGTGGACAGAAGATTTGTAAAGAATGTGGAGAGACCTCTGGAGCTAGGGCTAAAAGCTGTAAGCACTGCGATGCGCCCTTTGAGGTGCGAACAGACCCAGCGGTACGCATGAAGCGTATCAGGTCTAAGGCGAAGAAGAAGGGGCTTGTAGAAGCTAGCTGGCAGGATCTAAAGCCGGGGCAAGAAATATATTTTAACGGGAGGTCAGGTTCGTACTGGCTGAACGGTGATGGTACTAAGGAGTATACTACGGATAAGGGTGTATATAAAGTTGTAACAGTATTGGATAAAGGTTTTGGTGCGTATGGTAAAAAAGGATATACATTCTTTGATATGACTACTGGACAGTCATCTATGATACCTATGCTATGGAATTCTCCATACAAAATACTTGTCAAATCAGCCCAAAGTTGAGGATTTACACACACTATTTTATATAATAAGGCCCAAATGAAATGGAGGGATTCTATGAAACGCCCCACTAAAATGAAGTTCTATAAGTACATGAAAGATAAGTATGGCAAGGACTTTACTGACAAAGATAAATTAGATGCTTTTGACACATTACTTGAACTCATTGGAGAGATGAACGAGAGTGATAATTCCATGAGCGCCTTTGTAGAGCTAACATTACTTAATAAAACTGATAGACTTATATATAGAAATACGATGGCGGTGCTTGGCACTGAGTTGACCCCCGTTCAGTTAGACCAGTACATCTCTACCATAGAGTATGCCTTAGAATATATCTCATGATATCCCTTATACATACATGTACTCTTATACTAATACTCCTATACATACTACTAAAGGAATATACGAATCTAGATAAGTAATTATTTATTTAATATAACGTCTATTACACTGGTTATTTCCAATATTTACGTATTTCTAAAAATCAATTTCCATTCCCGTATATGGGAGTATGTATATAGAGTATATATGGTATATTAGTACACTTGTTTTATAGGCTTTTATGCGTTTATCGTATATAATGAAATAGGGGCAATAAACTCCTGAAAATCATTCGTAATACTATGGTATATATCCCACAATAATAAAATTAACCATGTAGAAAAAGGGACAAAAACCCACAAAAAAAGAAAAATAAAGAAAAAAGGAGAAAAAATGAGTGAAGTAAAAAACGAGTTAGATCAGGCTATACAGGAATTAGAGAGAAGAGGAATAGACCCATCAAGCCATCTGACCAGTGATGATACCAAGGGCTTGGGCGATGTCGTGGAAGAAGTTTTGACCAGTGTTGGGATCACACAAGAGAGATTTAAACAATGGTTTGGACTCAAGGAATGCAACTGCACTAAGAGAAAGAAATACCTAAACGGACTCTTTTCATGGAAAGTAAATAAGGATGGTAAGTAGCGAATATCAAACATATGATATAACTTGTAAATTATGCGGACTTGAATATAACATTGTAGCCAAAGAACAAGATGTGTTTGATTGGTTGGGCAATACTAAATATATACAAGACGCATTGGGATATTTATCATCTGCCGAGAGAGAACTATTTATTAGTCAAACTTGTAATACTTGCTGGAATCTTTTGTATCCTGATGCTGAAGAGGTGGGCGATGAATAGGCGAGATTTTATCAAAGTGGGTAGTATTGCTGGAATTAATTTAAGTCTAGCTGATTATATGTATTTAGAGGCAAATGATAAAGTAAATAAAAATGCCAAGGCAAACTCAGTTATATATATCTATCTACCCGGAGGGTATGCTACACAAGAAACATTTGACCCAAAACCCCTATCGCCAGAAGAATACAAAGGACCGCTACAGTCTATAAAAACTTCCATACCGGGAGTAGAGTTCAATGAGTTTTTCAAAGAAACTGCCAAAATTGCAGATAAATTATCTATTATAAGATCTATGACTCATGGCGAAACAGCACATGAAAGAGGTAGACATGATATGTTTACAGGTTATAGACCTAGTGCCGCTCTGACTTACGCTAGCTTTGGATCTATTGTTAGTCATGAACTGGGTGTCAGAAATAATCTACCACCCTATATAGCTATACCAGAAATTGCAAACGAGTATGCTGGCGCTGGGTACTTGAGTCATGCTTACAGTCCTTTTAGTTTGGGTAGCAGACCAGAAGATAAAAATTTTAAAGTAAGAGATTTAACACTACCAGATGGTGTCACGTTAGATAGATTTGAAAAGCGTAAAGATTTAAGAAGTATTGTTTCTAGACAGTTTGAAGAAAAGCAAAATGCAGATACAGTATTTGCTATGGATAACTTTTATGAAAATGCGTATGGACTTCTAGGATCAAAGCCAGCCGTAGAAGCATTTGACCTATCCCAAGAAAATGATAAAACAAAAGAATCGTATGGCAAGAACGCTGCTGGTATGAGAATGTTATTAGCTCGCAGACTTGTGGAAGCAGGGACTAGATTTGTTACTGTCACATATGGTCAATGGGACATGCATCAAAATATTGAACGAGGTATATCTAATAATGTTCCAAGTTTTGATAAAGCCTATGCCGCACTTATAAATGATTTAGATAATCGTGGCATGTTAGATAAAACATTAGTATGTATCGCAACAGAGTTTGGGCGTACACCTAAACTAAATACTGATGCAGGTAGAGATCATTGGCCTAAAGTATTTAGCACAGTAATGGCGGGTGGAGGTGTTAAACGTGGGTATGTTCATGGGTCTAGCGATCAAACTGCAACAGATGTTTTTGATAAACCAGTTACTCCTGAAGATTGGGGTGCTACAATTTATGAACTGCTAGGTATAGATTACAATAATCATTTGTACGCACCGGGAGATAGACCAGTAAAAATTATTGACAATGGTAAACCCGTAAAAGAATTAATATAATGATAGAAAAAAAGAAATGTGAAAACAATCACAAGATGGTAGTCAATTGGGGGGAGGGCCACATAAGTGAAACAGTGTGTACAAACGATGCAACAAGATATAAAATAGATAGCTTTGGAATATTTTATCTGTGTGACGAGTGTTATAAAGATGATTGTAAAAGGGCCATTAATTCAGAAACAATGACCCTAAAAAAGAAAGGTGTATAATATAATGAGTAATAAAGATTATTTATGCAAATTTACACACACACAAAAGAGCAAAAAGATGAAATGTATACTGAGAACTTTGTTCTATCAGTTCCTATTATTATTTATGGGTGTCTCGATAGGATTTATATGTAATGCGGAGTATGTTGGTTGGAAGTATCCCGTTGTAACAAATTCAATTCGTAATACATTTTTCCCGATTGATTTTGAAGATCCGGGTGTATTACAATGGCTTTATGGAAATGGTAGACTAAAAATATTTGGAGTTATTGGTAAATATCGAGATATAGAAGTTATTGAAGAGGCTATGCTGGCAGAAGAGTGGTACTGGGTGAAGTTCTCTTATACTGATGAGAATGGTAACACTATCACAGATATTCAGCATGTCAGAGTCAGATGGAAGCCTTGGGAATATTATTTCGACGATGAGGCTTTTGATCCTTGGGATGAAGAGGCCATGAGAAAGTATCTTAAAGAGGGTAGTTTAAATAGTAGAGAAAGCGATAGAGCTTATAAACTTATGTATGAATCGAATGATATAAATGCAAAGAAAATTAACATCTAATAATATTCTAACACTATTTATAGATGTGTATTTTTTTCGATAGGGTATAATAGGATAATTAGGCACGTTGTGTGTCTCCTGCCTTTTATCCTACCTTATTGAAAGAAAAAACTATGTTTAAAAGCCTTAAACAACTGTTCACAACCACAAAGCGAAAAGCTTTCACACTAATCGAGCTACTTGTCGTGATTGCCATTATTGGTGTTCTCGTTGGTCTTTTACTACCCGCTGTTCAGTCTGCCAGAGAGTCTGCAAGACGAGCATCATGCTCAAATAATCTAAAACAACAAGGTCTTGCTATGCACATGAGTCTAGACCAGAAAAGATATTTCCCTGCTGCTGCATGGACTGTCGAAGCCAAAGATTTGTCTGAAACTCCTAGTTCTCTTGGTAATCCATCACGAACAGAGCATAGTTGGCGAGCATTTGTCCTTGCAAATTTAGAGCAAGGTAATGTAGCGAATCTTTATGACTTTAATAAACATTGGTGGCAAAATACTGCTGCTATTGCTACAGAAGCATCTGTATTTAAATGTCCAACCGCACTTCCTCCTGTGGGTGGGTATGCTAGTGTTGATGGGCCTAGTAGAGATAGCGATAGTGCTGCACCAAGTTTAAACCCGAATGTACTTGGTTATACAGACTATGAAGTGTTTACTGGAGTAAAAGATAAGATTTTTCCTACTGGTAGTGATCCTTACGCTAGTAAAACTAATGATGATGGTTGCTTAATTAAAGATAAAGTAACTAAAGAGCAAGAAATTGTTGATGGTTTTTCTAATACTCTTATGATTGTAGAGTGTGCAAGTAGACCTGATACTTATAAGGCTAGTAACGGTAAAACTGCTACTGGTGCTACTAATCAATGTATTAGTTGGGCAGATTCATTAGGGCCATTTAAATTACATGGTGTTGACAAAAATGGCGACAAGTGTAAGAATTGTGCTGGTAATGTTCCTTTTAATGTTATTAATGACGGTGAAGCATACAGTATGCATCCCGGCGTAATGAACTGCGTATATGCAGATGGTTCTACTAGAACTATTAATGATAACGTAGATTTAAGAGCATTTGCTGCTGCAATTACTCGTAATGGAAGAGAAGTAGGAAGTATTGATTAAAGATAAAAGTTTGTGGATTATTATTGGGTTGTGCTTTTTATATCTGGTGATGCTTCTCTCTGTTCCAAGGGGAGAAGTATCTAGTGAAGAAAAAGTAAAACAATGGAAACCTAGAGATTTTTATTTGGTCTACAAAATGTGGACTGATGAGGAATACAGGAATGTAAATGGTAAATAACGATTATTTGGTTGATACATCCTATATGGATGATTCTGGTAGTTATTGTGATTTTTTACCTATTAAGGGTGAAGATCATCTAGGCTTTAAAAGTTTTAAATTAAAAGCTAGGGCAAATGAAACTTACAAAATACAGAAAAAATTAGCCAATTTTAATCTAGCCCCAAGGATCGTCACAGGGCTGTGTAAAATTCCATACTCCTATGACCCTAATCTTTTAAAATATTGGACTCCAGAAGAAACTGTAACCTCTTGGGGCTATGTTACAGACAAAGCTACTCTATTAGATGTAGATGAGAAGCCTTATATTAAAATACAAAATCTTGTGGACGAAATAAAAGAAAAAACAGGATTAAAATTTTGGGATTGTCATTGGACAAATATTGGTTATATTAAGTATAAAGGAAGGAATAAATTAGTCTGTATAGACACAGGTAAAGAAAGTTTTACCCCATATTGTAATGCTTGGGGTTTTGAAGAACCGGGGCCAAAATGCCCATATTGTAATGATTATCAATGTTATTGTTCTACTAATTATGAGGGTGAATTATGCCATACATAAACGAAAGCGCAAGATTAGAGTTAGATGACTGTATAGATAATATGGTCGAATGTTTGACACATGGAAATGATGTAAGTAATGAAGAATTTTTATCTATTGCTGGCGAAATCAACTATACTTTTAGTAGAATACTCTCTGCCTGTATGAAAGATGCTTCTTATGGTAAAATTTGTGTGATTACTGGTGTATTAGAAAATATAAAGCAAGAGTTTTATCGTCGTATAGCATCGCCTTATGAAGATAAAAAAATTGTAGAAAATGGCGATATAAAAGAGTATAAAGGTTAGTAATGTCTAATAATAGAGAATTAGATAAACTCAATAAAGATATTATTCAAATTAATAAACATCTTAAATCTATAGATGATAACTGCAATAAAGAATTTTCAGAAATTAAAAAAATTCTAAAAAAGATGGATCAAAAAGTAAATCAAATATCTAATAAGATTCAAGAGTTTGAAATCATATTGGATACAGCAGAAGCACTAGAAGAGCATTTAGAAGAACAAGAGCAACAAGACGAAGAATACAATACAGAATGGAATCCTTATGAGGATGAAGATTACAACTCAGAGGGGTATGAAGATGGAGAAAATTACGACGACAATTACTGATGTTGTGTAAAAAAATTAATGCTTGACACATCTATTGGACGATGGTATACTTAGGCTATCACAGGACAGGAAACCTTTTTGGAGAACAATAAATGAAACTTGCAGATCGTACAGTTGAAATCCACTCAAACGGTGTTGATGCCAGCAATCAGTTTAGTATCGCACAAACCAGTAAGATGTTTAAGATTTTGTCGGACTCATTATATTCCGATAAGGTCATGGCAGTTATTCGTGAACTGTCAACAAATGCTAATGATGCCCATGTTGCATCAGGTAATAAGAATCCTTTCAAGGTCACACTACCTACACAAGCTAACCCTAACTTTACAGTAAGAGACTATGGTACTGGATTATCTCAAGAAGATATGGAAGAACTGTACACAACTTATGGTGCTAGTAACAAGAATGATAGTAATGATTTTACTGGGTGTCTTGGACTTGGCTCTAAGAGTCCTTTCGCTTATACTAAAAGTTTTTCTACCACTTCTTATTATAACGGTCAAGCGTATAATTATATAGCGGCTATGGACGAAGGCGGTGTTCCTAGTCTAAGTTTGTTTGGGGTCACTGAAACTGATGAGCCTAATGGTCTTGAAATTAGTTTTGCGGTAAAACAGAGTGACTTCCAAGAGTTTACTAATAAGTCTAAGAGAATATTCCATTACTTTAAGACTAAACCAATTATGGAGGGTGGCACTTGTAATCTTCTTGAGAACCATGAGTATTCTCATAATAATACTATTGTAGAAGGGACTAACTGGCGTGTTGGTAGAATCTCTGATAACGATGACAAGTATCCTAGCACATATAACAGTCCCGGTGCTGGTATTGTGGCTATCATGGGTAATATTGCGTACCCAGTAGATTCCGATAAAATTATCGGTAAAGAAGAACAAGAGCAAAAGAGCGATGCTATACAGCGATGGAACAGAGCATTTAAAAAAGCTGATGTAGATAACTGGACTAACCTAGTCAAAGAGATATTAAACTCTGGACTATATCTTGAGATCACCTGTGATATTGGTGAACTAGAGATGGATGTTAGTAGAGAAGGTCTACAGTATACTAAGGGTGTTATTAAAACTCTTAGAGAAAAGACCCAAGATATTTATCTACAACTCAAGAGTAATATGTCAACCAAGGTTGAAGAGTGTACTAATCTTATAGATGCTTACCAAACATATTATAAGCTGGCTGATATTGCTGGTGGATATACCGCTGGTGCAGAATGGGTCGATTCACAAGGCAAGAAACATGATTTGTCTGCCGGTGAAGACTTAGATTATAAACTAGGCAAGCATAAGCAGTTGTATGTTATTAATTATCGTACTGCTAGTCATCGTTCCAAAAGAATGTTGTACCTTACACATAAAATTCATCACGAGAGTCTACAAGGTAGATCGTCTAATTATTGGGAAAAGACCCGTAAGACTAATCCTCTAGCCTTCTTTGTCTGCGACACTAGAAGTCCTGAGACTGCCAAGAAGATTGCTATTAGATATTGTAATCAAAATGATTGCATGGCATATCTTATGGTTGACACTCAAAATCCAGCAGAAGATTCTGGTGAGGGTTTCGCTAAACTTATTAAAGATATTGGTGGCGAAGAGAACGTCAAGAACATCTCTGAATACCGTAGTCTGCTACAATCTAGCACCAAGGGAAGAACTGGCACTGGTGCTGGTATGATTAGTAAAGACGAAATCTTTCTTCTAAAAAGTTCTAAAGATTATAATAAGGATGAGTGTTCTAATCTTAGCGGCAATAATCTCAATGATTCTGCCCAACTTAGCGAACTGAGCGATAGTCTGGTAGAAGGACTAGAAGATGCTGAACAAGTAATCTATGTTCCTATCACTAGATATAAGTCTGTTAGTCCTTATCCCGACCTTCATAGCATTTATGGTTTAGCACAAAAGGATAACGTCTTAGGTAGTATACTATTCAAGAGATATAATATCTATGCTATCAAGCAAAGTTCAGTAGCTAAACTACAAAAGCAAGGAATTAATCTAGTTTGCTTTAACAAATGGTTTAAGAGTAAGGCTGCAAAAATATCTAAGAAATTAAGAGAAGACGTAGGTAAGTATGATGCAGTCATTAATCACTGTGATAAAGAATATTCTACCTCAGACTTTAAGAAGCAAAGAAGTTGGAGTAGTCAGCCTGAGCGTTCAGATAGAGTTCTGATGGCTAATCTTTTAAATATCTATGGTCTTGACTACAAGGATTATATTAAAGATGAGGCGGTAACTCAGGCGATGGATCAGTGGCTACTTATATACTACTTTTCTCAAGTTGCAAATAGTGAATATTTTAATCTTAGAGTATTTAGTAGACAAAGACTTGAACAGCATGTAGATAATATAGCGAGTACATATAATATCACAGAAGGTGCTAAGGATATTAATACTAAAATGCTTAAACTAAACAATATGCTTTTTGAATTTAAGAAACTGTATGGTTACGACGAGTTGCCAACTGGTAAGAAATCCCATAGTCAGGCAATCATCAAGACCCTGCCTAAAATGGATGCTCTTAGAAAAATTCTTAAAGATACTATTGACAAGTCACCGATACTAAAGTATATTGTTAGTAGTAACGACGA